>ULXI01006586.1_pt1 | contig 10678 bp, 9 predicted proteins | sample 1961181 | NCBI WGS metagenome assembly ULXI01 (sample SAMEA4835835, study PRJEB28245) | human gut metagenome | biome: gut microbiome; material: fecal sample | place: Denmark | collected 2008 | reverse complement strand
ACAACAACACCGCCATAATCAGCACCATATTTTATAAGAAGTCCCGCGTCTGCTTCACTTGTAAGCCCGCATATCTTCACTTCAACAGGAGAAGCTATTTTTTTGCCTTTAAAAGCTCCTTATCGTATGTATCTTTAAATTCTCTTATAAGCTCTTTAGGATTAAGTGCTTCCATAAGCACTGTTCCGCAAAGCAATGCATCTGCCCTGCTGTCAGCTAGTGGCTTAACATCTTCACTGCCTTCCACCCCGCTCTCGGATACAAGAACCTTTCCTTCTTCTCTCATCTTAGGTGTCACCATATCTGAAAGCTTTTTAGTTGTATTAAGGTTAACTTCAAATGTCTTTAAATTACGATTATTAATTCCAATAATCTTAACATCAAGATTTATCATACGCTGCATTTCTTCCTCATCGTGAACTTCACACAGCACATCAAGTCCAAGACTGTATGCCAGATCATATAACTTCTTGAATGTCTTATCATCAAGTATTGCAGCTATCAAAAGAATTGCATCTGCACCTATAACTTTAGCTTCATATACCTGGTATTCATCAATTATAAAATCTTTTCTTATAATCGGAAGATTAGTCAGGCTTCTGATCTGCTTAAGATATTCTGTGCTTCCATTAAAATGATCTTCCTCTGTAAGACACGATATAGCATCTGCACTCTCACTATATTGTCTTATTCTTTCAGTCAGGTCTATCTTATTATCCATCTTTCCGTGGCTTGGAGAAGCCTTTTTAAACTCTCCTATTATTGATAAACCCTGCTTTCTTAAGGCATCATAAAAACTTATGCTCTGTCTTTTTAAATTAAGTGCTTCCTGCTTCATATCCTCTTCACTTATAGCATTTTTATGTTCTACAAGTCTTTTCTTCTTATATTCTACAATAACGTCAAGAATCATATTATCTCCATTTCTACACATTTATTAATCAGATATTGCCATTAACAAAATTCTCTATCATTCTTTTTCCGTGTTCAGTATATATTGATTCAGGGTGGAACTGTAAACCGACAACCGGATATTTCCTATGCTTAACTGCCATAATCTCTCCGTCATCAGTTCTTGCAATTACCTCAAGCTCATCTGGAAGTGTACCCTCTATAATCGCAAGTGAATGATATCTTGCAACCTTTACAGGCGATGGAATTCCTTCAAATATACTGCTTCCATTATGAATAACCTCTGACTGCTTGCCGTGCATTAACTGCCTGGCATATGAAACTGTTGCACCAAATGCAACACCTATGCTCTGATGTCCAAGGCATATGCCAAGTATAGGTTTCTTACCTGTAAAATGCTTTATCACCTCAACACTTATGCCTGCCTCTAAAGGGCTCTTAGGTCCGGGAGATATAACTATTGACTCTGGATCTAACGCCTCTATCTCCTCTATTGTTATCTTGTCATTTCTTACTACCTTTATATCATTGTTAAATATACCTATAAACTGATAAAGATTATATGTAAATGAATCGTAATTATCAATTAAAAGAATCATAACTGTTCCTCCTTAACAAGTGTCTTGGCAAGTGCCATAACTTTATTACAGCACTCCATATATTCAAGCTCTGGCTTAGAGTCTGCTACAATTCCAGCTCCTGCCTGAAGATATACATAGTCACCTTTCTTTATCATAGTTCTTATTGTAATACAGAAATTCATATTACCGCCAAAATCAAGGTAACCTGTTGCTCCTCCATAAAGACCTCGTCTTACAGTTTCCAATTCATCTATAATCTCCATAGCCCTTATCTTAGGTGCTCCGCTTAATGTACCTGCTGGAAGGAATGATGATACAAGGTCAAGAGGATGATATTCTCCATTTCTTCTTCCCTCTACCAACGATACTATATGCATTACGTGTGAGTATCTCTGCACATTCATAAACTTTGAAACTCTCACTGAACCTAACTCACTTATCTTACCACAGTCATTTCTTGCAAGATCAACAAGCATTACATGTTCTGCTCTTTCCTTCTCATCACTAAGAAGCTCATCTTCTAATGCTATATCTTCCTCCTTAGTTCTCCCACGTCTTCTTGTTCCAGCTATAGGACAGGTATATACTTTAGAATCTGTCTGCTTTACTATCATCTCTGGTGAGCTTCCTATTATTTCAAAATCCCCAAAATTATAATAATAAAGGTATGGTGATGGGTTAAGCTTTCTTAACTTCTCGTAAAGATTAAAACCTGTCTGTTTTGTCTTGACTGTCCATCTCTGTGATAATACTGTCTGGAAAATGTGTCCTTCTTTTATATAATTCTTAATCTTCTCAACCTTCTGGCTGTATTCATCTATCGTGTCCGATTTTTTCACAATCTGGCCATCAAGCTCCATATCAATCTCTTCGTTATGATATTTACCAACGCCTTCTCTTGCTGTCTTTATAAGTTCCTCAGCTTCCTTTAATGCTCTTGCTCTGCCTTCTTTGCTATCTTCATCAAGAACTACTGCTGTAAATGTTTCAGCCTCGTGGTCGATTGCTATGAACTTTGAAGCTAACATAAGCTGTATTGTTTCTATGCCTATCTCATCTTCATTATCATCTGGGAGATTCTCTGTATATCTTATATAATCATATCCAAGACTTCCAACAAGTCCTCCCATGAATTCAAGTTCTTCTGCATCTTTTATTATTTCAAATTCATCGAAATATTCCTTTAATCTTACAAGCGGATTACCTTTTCTTACTTCCCTGCTTCCGTCTGATTTAGTAATTACAAGACTGTCCTTATCTGACTGGATAATCTCCTGTGGGTCAACTCCCATAAATGTGTATCTGCCATTTTCCTTATCATTACTCTCCATAAGAAAGCCCTTCTTTTCTCTTCCAAGCCCCTTATAAAGCTCAATAGCTGATTCATTAACAATACTTACTGTCTTTTTGTATGCTTTTAATCTTCTCATACACCAATCCTCACTTCTTATTAATCTTCCTGTCAGATATCAGACTTTTTCTTATCGCTTATAACTTATTATGTAAACAGATATTCCTATCACACAAAAAAGTCCCCGACAGGAAATTCCTGTCAGGGACGATAAATCTCGTGGTGCCACCCTTATTCACAAGTACATTCAACTACATATCATAATATATTATATCACTTATGCTGTGCATATTATATACACATAAAATGCTTTACAAGCCTTTAAGTGAAACCGAATAATTAATATTACTATTATATGTATATACAGCATATATGGCAATCATATACAGTGTTATAATTATAATATAACTATAAGCTGTTATACATATAATGTTATTAAAATATACTTATCTCATTATCGGATACTATTATATCCTCCCTCTATAACGTGAGGACACGTCACAGACTACTAGGCTGTTACGCTGTTAATCTGTGCATCTCCCAAGCCCATTCCTTTATGACTCCCATACCAGCTTTCCATCACCGCCAGCTCTCTGTAATGTTCCTTCATAAAGTACTATCTTGTTCGCAGACTTTAGTGTATTAAAATGTTGAAGTTATGATAGCACTAACTAACCAATACGTCAACCCCAAAAATCAAATTTTTCACTACATTAATTTCTCAACTACATCAAATTTTTCCACTACATCAATTTCTCAACTACATCAAATTTTTCCACTACATCAATTTCTCCAACTGACATTTCTGTATCATCATCTTCTTTTTCTTCCCAGCCCTGTGCATTTTTATTTTTATTATTAGCTGCCTTTTCCTTTGCCTCTTTCTCTGTATTAGGAAGTGCTTTATACTCGTCAGACTTTCTGAACTCCTTATATACATCATCATATGCTGCCATAATTTCTTTCCTGGCTGGGTCATCCTCACTTATTCTTGACATAGCCTGTGTATATATGTCTGCCGCTTTTTCCTTTGACGTAGCACTTTTAAGTTGTTTCTTTAACGACTCTCTTAATACCTGAACCTTTGCCGCCTTGGCATAAGTCACAGGGTCGTTCTTTCTTAAATACTGCATTTCGTCTGCACTAAGCTTCTTACCCGACTCTAACTTACGGTACAGCTTCTGTACAAATTTCTTTTTTTCTTCTTCACTCATTCCGGTTGTCGGGTCAAATATAGAATCAACCGCTTCCTTTAACTGCAAACCTATAGATAATGTATCAATCTTAGCACTCTCATCCTCATTTTCATTTTCGGTGTCATCTTTTCTGTATTTTTTAAAAAGATTATTGATAAGTCTTGTAGTTTTATTAGTGCTTTTGGCTTTATTATTGTTGTACAATGCCATACGGCAGCTATTTACTGCTGAGTTAATCTGTTTATCTTGTGTATTCATACTTACCTCCCTGGACATTCCAAAAAAAGATGGCACTTATAAAAAGTGCCATCCGTAGCGTATATTTAACATCCGTGTTATTATATATTTCATTGGTCAGCCGTATAAGCTTACGGCTTATTATTTACGAATAATATATCGTACAAAATATATAATACCTTAATATTAATACATAAAATAATTATAGCAGAATTTTTTTAAATATAGTCTTTAGCCACTCAAGATTATTTTCAGGTAATATAATTACAAAAGAATATCTTTAAGCTCTTTAAAGCTGTCTATTACCCCAACATATAAAGAAGGTTCAACTTCACCAAAACCATACTCGGCATATATAAAGTCTATTTCAGCTTCCCTTGCCGCACTGGCATCACCTGCTGTATCACCGACATATACCGGATTGCTAAGATTATTTCTTTCTATAAGTGTTCTGTTGCTTACTGCCTTTGGTGCTCTTGTTCTGCCCCAGCACTCTGTATCACTAAAATATTTTTCAAGCTTATGTGCCTTTATAAATGCTTCAATATATCCGTCCTGACAGTTGCTTACTATATACAATGGATATTTTGTCTTAAGCTCTTTAAGTGTTGCCTCAAGCCCTGGAAATAACACTCCACCCATCTTTTCAAGATATCCATTTTCAAATTCGCACAGCTCGTCCATAAGTGCATTTCTTACTTCTTCCTTCTCATCAGGAAACAGCTTTGCCGCAATATCATACATAGGAAGTCCCATACACTGTCCCAGTTCTTCTATTGTTATAGGCTCTCTTACTATCTCTTTATGTCTGTCTAATATAATATTCCACGCTTCACATATAGGCTTTGATGAGTTCCATAATGTTCCGTCAAGGTCAAATATTATGCTGTCATACTTGTTTTTTAAATCCATATTCTTCTCCATTTTAATCATCATTTCTGTTCCTGCTTTGTGCACATAACGATTTTAATTCATAAGCTTAATTCATAAATTACGCATTTTCAAGACATCTGTCTAACTCTGCAAGTACTCCTTCAAGCTGTTGTTCATTAGTTATATCATATACAATAGAAAAGCAATCCTTTGCAAGTGCATATTCCTTATCCTGAAGCATTAACTCTCCAACCCTGTATACAATACCGATCGTCTTGGAGTCCGGGCCCGGCTCAACATTTTCTTTATCAAACATTGCCTGCATTGTGCGGATATCATATTCTTTATCATCCTTAGTTACGCCCTTATCTTTGGCTTCCTTAAGTGCATTTTCTATATAATTAAGCTCTGAATCTGCATTATCTGTGTGGTAATAGATATTACTGTATGTGTAGCACGCCTTTGCCATATCTGTATTGTATGATGAAAGATAATAAAAGCCCATATTTCTGTAATACCTTGCCATAGTTGCCCTTGTACAGCAAAATCTATATGCCTGCTTAGTGACATCAAGGTATCTTGACATCATATTAAGGTATTTGTAACATTCTGCAAGCCCAAGATATGAATCCAAATCCACCGGATTCCAGCACAGTGCTTTCTTGTAGGCGTCTTCTGCCCTCTTGTACTTTTGAAGCTTCACGCATAAATCAGCATAAGTCCTATAATATTCTGCAATTGGAAGCTCTGGCATAAGTATTTCTTGCTGTGGCTCAAAATAGCACGCATATATATAATATTCCATAATATGATTAGTACACAGCCATATTTTATCCGTACCTTCTGACTTTCTTACATTAAGATCATTATCCAGCATACCAGCTTTTCTTTTATCTTCGTATTCAAGCTCTATGACATCTAACACCTTCATAAGTATATCTGCCGCTTTATCATAATCTCCTGAATTAAATACTTCCTCATAATCTCCATACTGGCTCTTTAATTCATTAAGCTTTGTGTAATCCATTTTAACTTTTTCCTTTCCGGATATTATAACTTTTAGTATCTTTTCTTGTAATTCTGGCTTTTTTCTTTTCTAGATATTCTGCCACAAGGATTGCTATGCTTCTTTCCGGTACATAGACGCTTCTTGCTTCTTTATCAATAAATGCTTTATCCTGCCCATCATTCGTGGCTGCTATTATCTTAAAGCTGCTTCCCTCAACCTTTGGCAGGGCAAGATTGTGCTTTTCCCAATGCATATTATAGGCTATGTATATAAGGCTTCTTGACTTATCATCTGCGTAGGAATTGCAATACATAATTCCTATCTGCCTGCAATAATTCTCCATATCAGCATACCACGCATTGCCTCCGTGATATGACATATCTGGATAGCCTAATGATTTGGAGTCACTTAACGAAAGACTTTCCCTGCTGTGAAGAATACCATATTTCTTTCTTAAGGCAATAAGCTTCTTAGTCCATTCCAATATCTGCATTGAATCATTGCTTGTTCTCCAGTTCACCCACGAAAGCTCACTGTCTATGCAATAAGGGTTATTATTTCCCTGCTGGGTGTTCATAAATTCATCTCCCGCAAGAATAAGCGGCGTACCCTGCGATAATATAACCATAACAAGAGCATTTTTAATCTGCTTAATTCTTAACTGTCTTACCTTAAGCTTTCTCGTACTGCCTTCTTCGCCGCAATTCCAGCTGAAATTATAATTCTCACCATCTCTATTATTCTCGCCATTAAGCTCGTTATGCTTGCGGTCGTAGCTCACCAGATCATACAGTGTAAAGCCATTATTACTTGCCACATAATTGATAACCGCAGCATTATATGGATTAGCACCTGCCATATTAATAAATGGCCTTAACATATCCTCATCACCTTTTAAATAACGCCTTATCGTATTCTGTGCATCATTATTACAGCTTGCCATATGCTTATATGTACCCCTGTCTGAATTCCAGCCGACAGTAATTATCTTTGTATCTGCAAGCTGTGGATCTGCTGCCAGCACATTTAGGGAATGTTCATCACAGTACAGGTGCACTCCGTCTATATGGTATTCCCTTACCCAGTACCTCACGCAGTCAAGAATATATGCCGTTTTAACACCGTCAAAGAAGAATTCCATCACAACTTCAATTCCGTTATTATGCAGGCATTTTACCATATTCTTGAATTCTGTCGTGTAATCATTATATTTACCTGCCTTTTCACTAATATTATCCTCTGCTGGTATACTGTAAGATGCCTTAGGTGCATAATAAAATGCCTTGGTATAGCCCCAGCAGTTAAGCTTTTCTGCCTTTTTAGTAACAGTATTATTATAAATGCTTCCTTTTATCACACCATATCTTAAATATTCACTGCTGTCTATGAATTGAGGAAATCTGTATGCCTCATCAAATTCATATGCCGGCATAAATTCAAGCGTAGTAATACCAAGTTCCTTAAGATATGGTATTTTCTCTACAATCCCCCTGAATGTCCCCTTTGCCTTTACCTTTGATGACCTGCTTTTTGTAAATCCACGCACATTAAGCTTATAAAAAACACAGTCATTATATGGCAGATGCAGTGGCACATCACCTTCCCAATTAAAGCTTTCAAGCTTTACCGGACTTAAATGTAATGTATTTTCTTGCTCAACTCCAAATACTTCACAGCCTGTAACCGCCTTGGCATAAGGATCAACAATATATTCATCATCAGCCTTGTAACAATACAGCATTCTCTCTATATTATCATCACACACACATACAGAATATACTGTCCCCATTCTTTTTTTTAACGGAATTTCCTCTTTTAATTCAAGAGTATCCCTATCAAAAAAGCATAGTTTTATATCCGTATCCGTACTACAATCATAAGCAAAATTATATCCATTTTCTATCCTGTTACACCCCATAATACAAGGGTTACCACTCTCACATCGCATAATATGCCTCCATTTCAACTGTCTTATACTTTATCATAATAATCCAGTATAATCAAATTCTGGAATAAAGCTTTCATCTGCTGTATCGCCCTCTTGTATAAAGCCGTTGACAACACCTAATTCAATGGCATAATCTACAACCTCATCATATTCTTTCTTAGTGACCCTCCTGTTAAGATTATCGTATTCCTTAATTCTGTTTATCGGTGTGTACTGGTTCATAATGCTTATGTATATGTCATCTTTATATGTATCATACAGGTACTTGATTACAGCCTTGGAGTCTTTCACACACGCAGGCAGAAGAAGATGTCTTACTATGACACCTCTCTTCATAATCTGCTCTTCAACATACCCCTCTTTTACGAGTTCATCTTCTGCTGTAAAGAATACCGGCTTACCTGTCTGTCTTATCATTTCTTCTAATGCTTTCTTCGCAGTTTCTGTATAATCTGCAGCATATGAATACTGCTGTGAAAGCCTGCTGTCCATATATTTAAAATCCGGCAGATATACATCCACTATGCCATCTAACATTCTTAATGTTTCAACATTTTCATATGCACTTGTATTGTATACAACCGGTATTCTAAGTCCTTTATTTCTTGCCTTTTCTATTGCCTTTATTATTGGAATTGTAAAATGTGTTGGCGTTACAAGATTAATATTATCAGCCTTATTATCCTGCAGACGAAGCATAACATCGCTCAGCTCATCTACAGATAATTCCTTTCCAACCTTTGCAGAAGCTATATCGTGATTCTGACAGAATACACATCTTAATGTACAGCCCGAAAAGAATATAGCACCACTTCCACGCTCTCCTGATATGCAGGGTTCTTCCCACATATGAAGTGCAGCCCTTGCCGCCATAATTTTATCATTCATAAGACAATAACCTTTATTATGTGTTCTGTCAATATTACAACGCCTTGGGCATATATTACATTTGTTATCTGGCTGTGTGCTTTGTGTCATCATAATCCTCATTTCTGCATATGTTTACTATTCTGCATATCTTTATTGTTCTTCTATTTATTCTTCTGTATATGTTCATTGTCTTCTATTATTGTTCCGCATATGTTGATTGCCTTTTATTTACTCTTCTTTGTTCATAAGCTCTTTTATCTTATTGAATGCGTGGCTTATTCCGCCTACTTCATTAATAAGCCCGGCTTTCACTGCATCTTCTCCTACAAGAATTGTTCCCAGATCCTTTGTAAGCATTTCTGTATTCATCATCATATTCTCTACTTCTTTTTCTTTTGTGTCGCTTTTTCTTGCAATAAATGAGACAATTCTTTTCTGTATGCGTTCAAAATAATCATAAGTCTGTCTTGCACCTATTATATTTCCATTCATTCTCACCGGATGTACTATCATTGTAGCTGTTGGAACAATAAATGAATAATCTGTGCTTACAGCAAGAGGAACACCTATACTGTGGGAATCTCCTATAACAAGAGATACCGTTGGCTTGTGCATTGACGCAATCATTTCGGACAATGCAAGCCCTGCACTTACATCTCCTCCGACCGTATTCATTAAAAATAATACTCCACCTATTGCATCATCATTTTCCACCGCAGCAAGCTGTGGAAGCAGATGTTCATACTTGGTTGTCTTGCTTGCAGCTGGAAGATTATCGTGTCCTTCTATCTCACCTATTATTGTAATTAGCTTAATCTTCTTTCCATTTTTATCCTCAAGCACAACCTGTCCATCTTTATTATCACTATCTTCACTCATATATGTGCTGACTCCTTTACAATATTCCTGACCTTTCATAAAAATCCTGGCCTATACAATACTATGTCAGCACACCCCAGAACACTTCTTATAAAGAATGTACTGACTTATCATCTTATAATATTGCCAATATTGTAAATATTATGCCAAATATTCTGTATCCATAAATATTTATTTTATAATTATCTGGAACCGGTCTATCTTCCTGCCTATAATGCCTGCATAACCGTCCTGTCCATTGTCTGTTTCATTGTCTGTCTGATAAGAATAATAATCCATATTCTTTCTGCTTACCCTGTAGTACGCATAATGATATCTTCCGTCTTTTAATGTTGCATATGGTGTCGCTTCATTTATAAGCAATGATGCCGGTGTATAATAATACACTTCAACCGCCTCAATCTCAGCTCCATTTCCTGCATAACCATTATAATAGTCATTAATATCTGAATTTCTGCTGTCAACATATGAAAGCCACCTGCCACCGGCATATACTCTGTATACAGCATAACCTTTATCAGTTGATAAGGTTATTCCAGTTATTCCAGTCCCCTGTATTCCTGCATAATCTTCATCATTAACTACCTCAGGAAGCCAGTAACTGCCTCTAATCTGTGCCCTGTAGATTACATTTACATTGGTATCAACATTTACTGCTTCAATTGCAGAACTTCCAGCAGCTTTATCTATACGTTCTATATTCTCTCCGTTATCGTCTGTATCTGGTCTATCTTTAAATGGTGAGCTGTAATCTGCATAAAATATATTGCCATCAAATTCGTGCCCATCTATTAAGTATGCTCCAAACTGCCACATCATACA
>ULXI01046875.1_pt1 | contig 10719 bp, 6 predicted proteins | sample 1961181 | NCBI WGS metagenome assembly ULXI01 (sample SAMEA4835835, study PRJEB28245) | human gut metagenome | biome: gut microbiome; material: fecal sample | place: Denmark | collected 2008 | reverse complement strand
TTTTGCAAAGCTCATATTTATTGATTACTGGAATGCTCCATAATTAAACAGACTCATTTGAGTTTATAAAAAGTTCTATAGTTAATATTTATTCTTCTTTATTTTTCCTCTACCTTTCTGAGCGGATACTCACCATACTTTTCATTCCACTCTGCAATAGACAGCACATCAAAGCTTTCTATAAGCTTAACTTTATCTGACAAACTCGTCTGTAGCTGAAATGGCAGTTGTTTCATTATCTTATTGCGCAGCATTTTGCGTGTAACAGAACTTCCTTGAGGATATTCTAAAACCCAAACGTAGTGCCTTCTCTTAGTTTTTCCCAATAAATTCAAATAATGCAGGGTATCAAAATATTTTTCAGGTATATTATTGATTATTTTCTCAGCATTAGGATTAAAATTACTTCCGTGTTCTACTGCTCTGCCAATAGCTGCATTTTTGTATTCTAACAGCAGTATATTGTCTTCTTGCTCAATAATGAAATCTATATCCTTTAAGCCTACCTTATTCGCACGATAGATTTCATGTACAGCATCAGTTGCCCAAAGAGCTTTCGTACAATCTATCTGATAAACGCCATTTTCTTCCACAAACACCTTATTCATGCTTGCTCACTCCCATGTCGTAAATCTCATCAAGAAGTTTATCAAAGGAATTTATAATCGCATTGTTCTTTAAATCATCAAATGCTTCGCCACATTCATAACCAATGCCTTGCTCTGTTTTATACAAGGAATGGTAGAGCACTGTATCGCTGTCGTCCTTCAGCACTTCAAAATATTTGGCCAGCATATAATTATGCGTACTCAGGAAGATTTGTACGCCATGACGCTCTAAAGCAAGCAAGATTTCTACAATATTGCGTAAGTAAGCAGGATTAATATTGGCTTCTGGTTCGTCCCAAAACAGAATAGAATCTCTCTCCAAAGCAGAGTTTTTCAACAGCTGCCACAGCAAAGCTAATTTGCGTATACCTTCGGCTACAAGATTAAACTCTAATTTACTATTAGCATTACGTAAGTAAAAACCATCTTTCTGAGGATCATAAAACACCTTACCATCAATTAATGCTTCAATTTTTTGCAAAAGCCTATCCTGCCAGCCATATTGCTCTATATCTTCACAAATCATATTGGTTTCAACAGTATTACCAACATCAACCTTTGCTGCATCAATGATATCAATATATGTATCGTCGAATTTAACGTTTCTTCTTGCTACTGCTGAATTAAGCTGGTAACAATTAGAAAGAATTTCTTTAGCAGGAATAAAGATACTATCAGAGTTAATCAGTCCATTTTCCCAAGCCGCTTCATTTTCCGCAGCAGCATTCCACTTATAGGTTTCATCGTCAAAATACAGACTGACATAGAGTCCGCTTTCTTCCTCTACTCTGATATAACTATTTTTGGCTCCTTTATGCAGCAAACGAGCTAACTGATAGTCATCTGGTAACATAAGGTTAACTAGTTTTTGTGCAAAAGCAGTTTTTCCATCAGTTGCTCTGCTTGCAGCATACAACACTTTCAGCAAATGGCTTTTGCCTGTTCCATTTTCGCCAATAAAGATATTAATTCCTTCAGCAAGCGAAATATGTAATAAATCAAAAACAGTATAACGATCAAGATATAATTTGCTAAGCTTCATCTTTGCACCGTCCTTTTCTAACTACTAACCACTAACCACTAATCACTACTCCCTATCAAATCTTCGCCAATATCGGCAGCAGCTTGCCGTCCTTTGCAGTCTGCACCTTGACGTAGTTCACCTTCACGCCGTCGTCGAGGTCAATAGCAATGCTTGCAAGAGCAATATGTCCCAACACAGCATCATAGTCACGGCATTCATGCAGCTGCTTTTGCAGCTTCTCCTTGCGTTTGCCGGCCAGCGCCACTTCACGACCAGCGCCATTATCCATAATATCCTGCATACGGTTGATTTCGCTTTCGTAGGTTTCTTCCATCTTGCCCAGGTATTCTGCACGCACCTGGCCGGAGGTGTCGGCGTTATAGCGGTGCATATAGATGAGAGCCTTAAAGCCGTTCTGCTTGCCGCTGTCATAGAGCCAATAAATAGGACGCTTTTGATAAATCTTGCAGTGATCCTTGAAGAAGTCCTTCAGAAAGTAGTTGCGGATTTTCTGACGCGCTGTATCACCCGATGTGCCAAGTGCATCTGCAATGAAGCGCAGGTTTTCTTCCAGCGTTTCTGCACCATAAACAACCTTCAGCCAGACAATAAGGCGACCTATGATATCATCCTCAAAATAATCTTCATCAGTGATGGGGATTACGTTGTCTTCGTCCGGCTTAAAGGTTACATATTTGCTCTCGTCCCATTCACCGCCTGCGTAAGCCAAGCCTTCTACATCCAGCGAATAGCGGCCAAACATGCAGCCCACGGCGTAAGAAAGCAGCGACTTGATATCGCGCTGCAAATCAGCCTTGCGCACGGTTACGTCCTTATCCTCCACCTCCGGAGTTAATTCGTCCTGCAAGCCATAGATGTCAATAAATATGCGGTTGAGCTCTTCTTCGTTGGCTTTGAGCTGTGCAAAACGAGTGTTGCACTCGGCCTCCCATTCGGCGTAAGCTTCGCTGATGGTGGGTTTGTTGCTGAGCAGAGGGTGTTTAGTAAAATCCCAAGAGGTTTCGAAGGCATCCCAGTCGGATTTTGCATATTCAATATTGTGTTTTACTAGTTTCTCAACTGCTAGTATTTTTTCATCATTAAATATAATTGGAGTATTTTTTACATCTTTTACTTGTAATGTAATTGTTGGGTTTAGAAGTTTTAAAATTCTGTTTGCTATCTTTGTATTAAAAAAGCCTAAGCAGTAATTTTGATGTTCAACATTAACAATACTTGGTCCTTTAATATCAAATGTTCCTATCGGTGGAAGGTACCTGAATCCATTAGTAGCACTAGTTAATGAAGTATATGTAATACCTTCATTAAAACAATATTTTTCTTTAATCATGTTAGAAGTAACATTGTTTTTATAGAATTTTTTAGCGTTTTCACGCCAATCAACTACCAAATCTATATTACCATACCATTTTCTGTACTCTCCACCTTTAATATAAAAAATCCACGCCTTATTATCAATATCTTTATTACATATCTCCCAAAACAATTTTGTATATTTTTCATTATCTGCTGTTTTATGCTGAGAGCCAGTAAAATCACTTATACTATCAATGCTTGTTCCTAACTCAAAAGCCTTTCTAAAGTTCTCGCTCACCCAATACGCCACAGGTGCTCCTGGAATTTTAGCAAAATTCTCTTGTTTGGCAACATGCTCTCCCCTACATTCGAAGAACCATTTCTCTTTCACATCAACGCTATCAACAGCACCTTGTTTTTCAAAAAGTCTGCGATAGCTTGCTAGATAATTATTAATATGTTTTTTCCCAATAACAAAAGCTGTAGTACCAAAATCCGATCCAAAAACACCTCTTCCAAAATGCAGCATATTAACGTAGCTGTTTTGGCGTAATATATTGTTACGCAGCTTTTCATAGCTACTCAAGAACATCCATACTGGAATATTAATCATAGCCATAAAGCCATTTTCACTGCACATCGCAAGCGTTTTTTCCATCATAACAGTACTCATATCTGACTTGGTATCAGGATAATTCTGCTTCACATAAGCACTCAGCTTAGCACCCATGCCACTGCTTCCCATATACGGCGGATTCGTCACCACAACCTCATACTTCTGCGCCAGCACCTCTCCCACAGCAACAAGCTCCTGCAGACGCTGCTGTGTTGCTTCAATGCCAAAGCTGTCGAACAGGTTCATTTCGCCGCTGATATCAAATTCTGCAGCGAACTGATGCAGCAAGTCCCAATCATAGTCTGCTACGCTGATGATGCTGCCATATTCCTTGGCATCGTGCAGCGTTGCAATCAGCTCCTGCATCTGGTTCAAGGCCACAGGCTTTGCCAGCTCATCTAATTGCGCACCAAAATAAGCCAAATGCTTCATGTTGATGCCATTGCTTTCGGCAATCGCATAAATGTGGCACTGCGGCTGTTTTTTCAATATAAACTTGTGATATTGACGCGCCTTCATAAGCACAGCGAAATAAGCCAGCTGGAAAGCTCGCTTGTCTATATCCAATCCATATAAGTTGTTCTCTAAAATCGACAGTACCGCATCCTTGTCCGTATAGCCCATCTGCGTATAAATCTGCATCAGCACATCAAAGGCATAGACAAGGATGTGTCCGCTGCCCATGCAAGGATCGATAACCTTGACAGTTTCTGGTGAATAGTTGTTAGTGGTTAGTTGGTTAAGCTGCTCACGAACATCTGCGTCCTGTTTTGCTTCCGGTAAATAATACTTCCAGCCAAAACGCTCCGCCAACTCCTTCTCTTTAGCAATTCGCTCCTCTACACTATCCACTAAACTCTGACCACTATCCACTGCTAACTGACCACTAATCACTAACCTACCCAGGCTGTTTTCTACCATATAACGTACAATCCAGTCCGGAGTAAACAGCTGCGTTGCACTAGGAATACGCTCCTTGGTAATCTTCACGTTTTTCTTGAGCAATGCAAATGTTTCATTCTTCGGCTCCGTGTTGTAATACTGATATAGCCAGCCGATAATCTCAACCTGACCAACGGGCTTGCCCTCTTCATCCACAGCATTCACATCAAAGTTATCTTCCGGAATGTCATGCACCAGCTTATAGATCAAGCCGTCCTGATCCGTGTAGGAGATGTTTAAAAGCAGCTCAGTGTAGTCCTGCTCCGCTTCAAACAGCTGCGGCAGTACCTTGCTCAAATCATTGCACACCTTGACAAAGAGCATATTAAACAGCTTATCGCCCTCGTTGTTCATCTGATGCTGGCTGATAAGCTCTTCTTCCGCACTCGTATAATCCAGCTTCGCATCAAAAGGATTTTGCACAATATCCGGCTCCTGACGGCCATCCACTGCGCTCAGCACACGGATTTTGCATGGCAGATAGTCATTGACCTCCATAAAGCGTACAGCAATAAAACGGTTGAACCACGTATAGGCAACCTCTTCGATTATGCTGTTATAGGCAGTCAGATAATCGCTCTCCTGCGCCTTTTTCTTGATAGCCTCTGCAAGGCTCCGGCGCTGCGCAATCTGCACGCCTCTGATAGCATAAGGCTCTCTCGTACCGATATCAAAATACTGCTCCTGCGTCGTGGACTGCGGCAAAGCGTCTGCAATCCCCTTTTCCGTAATACCCAGCAGGCTTGCCTTGTATTTTATATCCTCAATGAGCTTTGTTCTTGCCCAGATTGCATAATTTTTTATTGCTGTCTTATCCATGTGTTATCACCCTTTGTATATATTTTTTTAAGTGAAATCATATCTACATTATACCATATAAGGGATAGTCGCTCAAAAGTTCGTAAAGAAAAATGCTGCTTTTATAAAAGAATCTTCGGATTTTATAAAAAGAACTCCTGCCTCCACCAACGGAAGCAGGAGCTTTTCTGTTAGAATTTAATGTTGTAAATCAAACCTTCGCGCATATTTTCTTTTAATTGTCTCTTTAACTGCTCACAATACTTGTCTATGTCAGCCTCAGATTCAATATGCCATGATGTAGTATGTACAACATGCTTCAAGAATGTATTAACGACCTCTTTCTTCGGTTCAGGCGGCTTTGGAGTAGGATTAGGGTTAGGTGTTGGCTGAGGCGGTTCAGATTTAGGCGCATATTTTTCATCCAGCTCATGCATTTCCTTAAACAATCGTTCCTTCAAAGCATCAGATTGATTGCTCAAGCTGCATAATTTGGAAATATCATTACTGCTCTCAGCCTTATCCAAAAGTCTTTGGAATTCACTAGCGTAAAGAGCTTCTTTTACTTTTGCATACGGCTTACCGGCAAGATAATCCATAACCTGGCTCTTGTTATCTAAAACAGCTTTACGTACAGGTTCTGTTTTTTCCTCCAGGACAGCAAGATACTTATCATCAAACTTGCTGAGCAAATCAGGCAGCTGGCGAATCATACTATAAGGAGCTTTAACACTGACAATGTTCTGCATCTGCTTAACAATGCGTTCTAATTCACTATCAACAATATACACCCTGCTGTCGTCATATATACTCAGCTTTTTCAAGGCATCTTCAAAAATCTTCTTCTGCTCGCCCTTAAAGAACTCTTTAATAGGAGCATAATCGCTGCCAAGCTCCTCCAGCTCATCTTCATTATCTGCAACATGATTAAAGAAATCCAGCGTATTATCTTGGCTGCTAAGCTTACACAAAACAGAAATACCGTCCTGTACGATATCCTTGCCCGGATATTTAGCCTTGTCATAATACTCGCTCTTCAGCTCACGGAAACGGCTTAATAATCTTTTTGTTTCCTGTTGGATTTCACTCATAATCCTGTCAGCATCATCGGAAATAACTGTATAGCCAAACAGCTCCTTCGCCACATCCTTTGCCGTCTTCAGCTTGCTCTTCGGCACAACAGGCTTCAGGTCAATCATAACCTTTTCCACGAAGCCTTTCTTCGTCAGCAGCTCCGTAATCTGTTCTGCAGTATGGTTCAGCAAAGTTACATTCTGCTGCTGGTAGTAAATTCCTAAGTCCCCGTCCTTAAATAACTTGGCAACTATCCACTCAACGTCATCATTGATAAAACCATAAGGCGCCTTAGTAAAGTAATCCTTAATTGTCTTCAAGGAAATCTTGTTATGCATCCTTGTATTGTTTTCGATATACCTTTTCGCATCATCCAGTGCCAGATGATTCGGAATAGCAGCCTCACCCAGAGCTATAGTTCCCTGTTTATCGTTGCGCAGCATACCAAGAACATTAGCAGCTCCCAGCGCTGTATCAATATATTTCAGCTTGAAATACACTGTATCCACCAGCTTACCCAAAGCCTCATTTATACGCACAGTAATATCCTTACTGCTAATCTGCGCCTTGGAGCCGTTAACATAGATATCAGCATCACGCAGGCTTTCCTGCAGATACAGGCGTGCATTATCCATGCGCTCACGCAGCTCACGTGACTTAGCTTCTTTTATTGTAGCAAAACGATCACCCCTGCCTAAGGGATTATGCTGCAAATACTTTTCTATTTTTAAATAACGATTAATTTCCGAAATACAAGAGCCAAAGGCCGGCAATACTACTAACACCTGCTTGCCTTCACCAGACATAGCATTCAGTGTATGCTCATCATAATCCGTAAAATACGGAGTCAGAATATGCACGCCGATATCATAGTTCTGATTATTTTTATGCGGTCTGTTGTCAACCAACTGATTAAACCAGAAGGTATAGCGACCATTAAAGGAATTATATTTATATTTGGCCTCAGCATACAGATCATTAAAAATCAAATCAGAAATCTTATTCTGAATCTCTCCTGTTTCAACGTTCTGCCTTTCAATCTCGCGACCTATTTCCTGCTCTTCCTCTGTCAGGAAAACGTAGTTACCGCTATGCTCCTGCACCAGGGTTTCTTTAACAAGGACCTTCAAAGCAGCTTCTACACGCTGCTGCAGCTCATAAGTATCTTCATCAACATTATCTACCATCAGACTGGTAATATTAGGAATAGTGGTTGCCTGAAACTCTTTAACGTACTTAACAAGAAACAGCACCTTGAGCACATTTACAGCAAAACAATCTGCTTCGCCATCAGGATTAATATTTTTATTATCTAAGGCCTGAGAAATTACACGACTGTGCACTGAATCAAGGAAGTTTTCCAATGCATCGTAAAACATATAGAAAGGCACCAAAGCACCATCATTTTTATTCTGCAAGCGTTCTGCAGCCTTCTTGAACAGCGCCAGCATAGAGCGCTCGCCCTCAGATAAATGCTTACCTGAAGCACCATGAGTACGGATAGAGTTCAGAACCTTACCCAAAAGATTAAACTGATACGGGATAAAGGGATAGATTTCAGCAAAGTTTTCTCTGCTTTCATAAAGCTTCATCTCAGGTGTTTTGTCAAATTTAATCTTGTTCTTTATGCTTACCTTTTTTTCATCATAAAGCAGGCGCAATGTCTGCTCTGCCGGTTCCGTTTTATCCAGCAGACGCTTTTTGATAACCTCATCTACGTTGGCGGAAGACAAGGACAGACGAGTATCGAAGCGACCTTGAATCTTAGAAAAGTCCGTACCCTTACGCGCTGTCATCTCCATAATAGAGTCAACATCCTGCTGACTGGTAACAATTACCCAGGCACGTCCCTGACATTCCTTGCCCAATTCCTCACGCATCGTCTGCAGGTTGAGCATCATTTGCGAGTCATCGCCAATATACTGTCCTACCTCATCGACACAAAAGATAATATGCTGATTATTGCCCATCTTATCGCACCATGCTCGTACCATGCGTGCAAAATCTTCGATACTTATCTGATAGGGAGTAAGCATAATCTGCTTGCACAAGGATGTAGCCGCATCCATTGACATATTCTGATACTGAATATCAACCAATGCCTGCGCCACATGCATCAGCTCATAGTTAAATCTATGTCTGTATTCCTTCCAGGTATGACCGCTGACAGCAAAAAAAGCACCTTCAAAAGCTGCATAACAGCCATCCTCCGTCAAAGCCCTTTCCAAGTCGGCAATCGCCGGACGAGCACCATAAAAGCCCAGCATATCATTAAAGACCTTGAGGAAAACATTAACAATAGCATCCTTACTCTGCTTTGAGGTTTGCTCACTTTTCGAGTCAATGTTAAAAAGAATAACCTTTGTCGGCGTGTCAACAGCAAGCTGTATATCAGCCATCACCATAGCATCCTGAATCTTATTGTCTTCTTTAAAATAATCTAAGGTTTTCTTGCCGGAAACCAGCTTGTTTTCCAGAAGATAAGATAACATTTTCAAAAAGTGCGATTTACCGCTGCCAAAAAAGCCGGAAATCCAGACACCATTTTTTCTCGTTTTGCCGATAATACCCTGCTTGTAATTCTCATAGAATTCCTTGAAATGGCGTTGCAGCTCACGCGTAACAACGTATTCTTCCAGCTCATTCTTCTCGTCATTCAAGCCATCCTCGCCAACAACTATAACACCTTGAATATTACGGTCAATAGGCTTGCGGAACATATCTTTTATTAACATATCTCTTAGTACCCCCTTGCTTACCTAACCAAACGGAAAGCCCTATAATAATTATCATCCTTAAGTTCATCGAACAGTCGTAACTCTTGTTCATCATACACACCTGGGAAAAACAGAATTACAGGAACCTTGCGAAATGCCATACTAAGGTTATTTAAAATCTTATGCGATCGCAAAAGAGGATAAACCTTCCCAATTCCAGTGAGCAGCACAATAGCATTATCTGGCGTATGCTCTTGAACATGCTTAATAAACCAATTATCTCGCTCATTAAACTGCAGTAGTTCAAACACTGAATCTATTACAACATGCATACCTGCAGATTCTTCCAGCATGTAAGTTGCTTCAAGATAGCCTTCTTTTTGAAGCGTATCAATTATGTAGTCGTAAATATCATACTCCACAAGTTGATATTCGCGATAGCTTTGCTCACTGCGCTTTACCAAACGCTTAACAACCTCGCGCACCGCCAGCTCCTTGCTGGCAGGATAATCAAATACCCAATAGTTAACCTCGTTCGCCCTGCCATCACGCAGCCAGAAAGATTGATTCTCCATAATCTTTTCAAGCTCATCAACTCTTTGCTCAAATGTTTTTTTCATATCATTCACCTGTCAGCGCTGCCAAAGCCGGCTGCAAATCATGCTCACGCAGCCATGCAACAATATCGGCTGAGATGATAGGAACAATAATTTTTCTTGATCCAGCATTGCCCTCTGTAATTCCAGCATTATATAAATATTGCTTGTAGGTGCTTAGCAAACGCTTTCTTGTTGCCTCCGTTAAATTAGCAACCTTATCGCTTTGTATCTGCTTGTCATCCCAAAATTTTCTGGCATCGCTATCACCGTACTCATTTAATCCTAATGCCAGTTTTACACGAATAATATCATTAACAAAATCGAAAAACAGAGTATCTGTACACATACAAGCTATCAGACAAAGTAGCTTCTGCCCCACAACATCACTACACACAAACAGTGGTACAAACGAAGGATCTAAAGCCTCAATACGCTTTGCTACATTACTCATAATCAGCTTTGCTCTTTCCGGTGATGACGCAGCAAAAATATTAGTTTCTTGGTTCAGCTTCTTAATCTCGGCAAGGCTTGCTCCATCAGCAAGCATAAAAACCGCCTTGCGGAACTCCTGGAACCAAAAGCTAAACTTTACCGCCCCGGCACTATATGGATTACGTTGCATTTTTTATACCTCAATTCGTTTGCTATTTTAAGACTTGATATAATTATATCACAAAATGCTGGTAAATTTGAAATTTAGATACAGGTATACTATCTAAAAAGCTTTTTATAATCAAAAACTCCCGACACACCTAAGTGCATCGGGAGTCGGATTGCAGACGAATCAACAATCTATTGTGCTACTAGCGTAGCAACAAGATTATTTAACTTCTACAGTTGCGCCAGCAGCTTCCAGTTTCTCTTTCAGAGCGTCAGCGTCAGCTTTGGAGATTTTTTCTTTGATAGCTTTCGGAGCGCCGTCAACCAGCTCTTTAGCTTCTTTCAGGCCCAGGCCAGTAGCTTCGCGAACAGCTTTGATTACGCCGATTTTGGAAGCGCCAGCGGAAGTCAGGATTACGTCGAA
>ULXI01037356.1_pt1 | contig 10748 bp, 10 predicted proteins | sample 1961181 | NCBI WGS metagenome assembly ULXI01 (sample SAMEA4835835, study PRJEB28245) | human gut metagenome | biome: gut microbiome; material: fecal sample | place: Denmark | collected 2008 | reverse complement strand
ACTTTTTACAAATTCAGTCTCAGCGACAACTTACTATTTTTTATTGTCTGCCATTTTTTTCTTTCCACATATATGGGTAACAACCATTGTTGTTAAACTTATAAATATAGAAAATTCAAACATATCATCATAATTAAATTTATGATGTTTGCTTAAATATTGCTCTGTATAATAAGTCTTTTTATTTAAGTATAAATTTACAGATTTAATTGAGTTATCTTTATAATGAAAAGAAAGAACTGAATAATCATTTAAACCTGCACCACTAATTTCAATTTTATTCACATCATTTAATTTTTCAATTTTTATATTATCTTTTTGTAAATTTTCTTTAATGTTCTATGATCATAATCATCTAATAAATCTAATGCTTTTGAATATTCTCCAATTACCTTTAATATTTCTTTTGCATCATTTCCATCATTTCCATCTAATCGTTCATCAATGCGATTAGCAATATCTATCAATTTTATAGTTTTTTCTAAATAATCTAATCTTTTTTGGTTTATTGCATAACCTTTTAGCATATAATCTTTTAATACACTAGTAGCCCATTTTCTAAATAAAATACCATTTTGTGATTTTACACGATACCCAATAGAAATTATCATATCTAGATTATAATAATTAGTTGGTTTATCAGAAAATTCGGAATTTTCGAATTTAGTCATAGTTTCATTTTCTATTAATTCTCCTTCTTTATAAACATTTTTAATATGTTCATTAATAGTTGACTTAGCTTTTCCAAATAATTTTGACATTTGTTCTTGTGTAAGCCACACAGTTTCATCTTTTAAGTTTGCTTCTAATTTTACTCTTTGGTTTTCAAATAAAATAATTTCATTTCTTTTTTCATCCATAAGAACACATTCTTTATATAAAATTTAGTTCTTAGCATATTTATTGGCACTTATAAATTTTAACTTTTTAGTATTTCTAAACCATTGAATACATTTCATAGCAAGAACAAATATTTGTCTATACTTTTTTAAAAATCATTTATTTTTTATGTTTTTCTAAAAACAGTCGTGATGTGCAATAGGGTATAGTGGTAAAATATAAGAACCTCTCTCAAGGTCCTACCTAGCTATCATATCTAGGTTATATATTGAACATTATATTTTTTCCATTTTCAGCAGCATGCTCAAAATATGAGCATACACTAATATAAAATTATTTTTTAGCTTGATTATTTTCTTTATTTAACTGATTTTTTTATATTGATATGCCTGTAAAATGATTTTCTTTTCTTCATGCTTTATCCAAATTAATCATCAATTCCATAAAATAATCGTAAAACACTTTTATATCCAGGGAATTTTATTTTTTTTATATACTTAATAACTTCTTGCACATCATATTCCACATATAGTTGCTTATATTCTACTTTTTCTTTATTTATATTCAATATTCCATAAGGTGCACGATTTGTTTTTTCTGGGCATCCTAATGCACCTGGATTTATATATGTTTTGCTATCTTTAAAATTATAAACTTCTCTGTGAGTATGCCCATATAGATATATATTAGCATCTATCCCGCTAAACATTATTTCATTTTCATCTGCACCAGCTTTTTTTATGTGCTTTCTAAAATTCCCATCTTCGTTCATTGGATAGTGAGCTATATATATTTTCTTTCCTTCTATTTCACATAGTATTTCTTTTGGTAGCTTTGATATAAATTCTATTGATGAATCACTTAGTTCTTTTTTTATCCATTCATTTCTTTGTAATTGTTCATCACCTATTTTTATTTTTTCGTCGTGTACCAAATTAGGCATACCATCGATTATATAGCTTTCACGATTTCCTTTTACTGCAACCACTTTTTGTCCCATACTTATTATTTTTTGTACTACTTCTTCTGACATAGGAGCCCCACCCACTAAATCTCCTATGCATATTATTTTATCTATATTTTTCTTTTCTAATTGTTCCAAAACTGTATCTAATGCTTTTTTATTTCCATGTATATCTGAAATTAATCCAATCTTCATAAAACTCATTCCTCTTTACTCCCTATTATTATCTTTCATCTGGTTGATTCCAAGTATTCTTTGTTGTCGCTGATTGTTTGTTTTCCAAAATTTCAATTCTTCTATTTGTTGTTTCTACTAATTTTTGAATACTTTCTATACATGGATTTATTTCCAATGTTTTTAAACTATTTTCAAAATTATTTGCTTTTATTTGTTTAAAGTATTCTTTTAAAGTTCTTATTGCCTTTTGTGGATCTTCTGTATATTGTTCCATATAATGTGGATAAATTAATAGAGCATTCATATACCTTGCTTTATAATCAACATTAGATTCTGAATTTGCTAATCTTCTTAAAACATAACTTAATTGTCTATTTGTTATTCCATATTTTTTCTGAATTTCAATAAAGTTTTTATGTGTTATATTTCCCTGTTGTTCCTTTATTTTTATTAATTCTAACTTTGCAAATGTTTCTACTGCATCATCATAATAACGAACAATTCTTCCCATTTCTCTATTTGTAGTGTCTTCTTTTGTAGCAATTCCTTTTTCTATTAAATATTGATTTAACATTGTTTCAAAGCAAGCTGGAGTTACTTCACCTAACATATTTCTAGTAGAATTGTTATTTTTTGCTATATCAAATGTATGAGATAATTCATGTACTAACAAATAAATATCTTCTATAGTTCCTTTGTAGGGCATATATACAGCTGATTTTCCATTTCTTGAAAATACACAAGGAATTCTAGTATGTACAGGCATACCATCACTTTTTGTTTTTGAAAAGTCCTCATTTCCATCCAACATATACATATTAAAACTAATATCACTATTTCCATCAATAATTTTTTTGGCCTTTTCATATAGTTCTTGATCTAATTCTTTAAAAAATTGTAAAGCCACTTCTTTAGTTTGTTTTTCTGAAATAGGTTTTGTAATTTCATTAATATGTCTGTCTTTTATTTTTAATTCATTAGACATGATTTTAGAAATTCTGTATAATAAATTATAATCTGTACTTTTTTCTCTATTTTGCATGTTTTCATATATGAATTTATTCAAATTAGGTAATTCAAATTTGCTATGAGTATATTGTGAATCTCTATTTTTTCTCATTTTCATTTCTCCCTTTTCTAAGGCAATATATGCATATAATTTTATGTCATTTTACCATAAAATTATATAAAAAAATAGTATTTTATTCAATACTATTTTGTATATATATTAAATTTTCAAAATATTAATTCTAACCTAGTGCCACATCTAAAATCATCATAATAGTAAATCCTATTGCTACTCCAATTGTTCCAATATTTGAGTGTTCTCCAGATTGTGATTCTGGTATCAACTCTTCAACTACAACATAAATCATTGCACCAGCTGCAAAAGCTAATAAATATGGTAAAATTAGAGAAACTGCATTTGTTAATAGCATTGTAATTATAGCACTTATTGGCTCTACTATTCCAGATAAAGTTCCATATAAAAATGATTTTCCTTTTGACATTTCTTCCGCTTTTAAAGGCATTGAAATTATTGCACCTTCTGGAAAATTTTGAATTGCTATACCAATTGCTAAAGTACAAGCACCAGCCATTGTTATTCCTGTATTCCCTATTAGAGCTCCTGCAAAAGCGACTCCAACTGCCATCCCCTCTGGAATGTTATGAAGTGTTACTGCAAATACCATCATCGTTGTTTTCTTTAATTTTGTTTTTATACCTTCTGGTTTTGTACTTTCCAAATGTAAATGAGGTATTACACTATCTAAAACAAGTAAAAATATAATTCCTAATATAAAACCTGCTGATGCTGGAATCCAAGGTTCTATTCCCTGTTCCCTAGCCATATCTATAGAAGGAATTAGTAATGACCATACAGATGCTGCAATCATAACACCTACAGCAAATCCTAATAATATTTTTTCTACTTTTTTATTCAACTTATTTTTCATTAAAAATACCATTGCACTGCCTAATACTGTTCCTAAAAATGGTATTAATAATCCTATACATATATTCAATTGTAATTGAGCCTCCTAATAATTTTATTTTCATTGTTTATATTCATATATGAAAAATATTTCATGTTGCAGATTATATATTTTTATTTCTATAAAGTCAATAGAAACACAATAATATTTCTGTTTCTATTGACTTTAAATGACTTATTTATTTTCTTTAATAATATTTTTACTACATAAATACGTAACCAAAAAATATCCACCATATATTAATACTATAAATATAGCTGTTATAATAATTGATTGTAGATTAAAACTAACTCCTGCTGTTTTTATAATATTGTTACAAAACATTAATCCAAATATTGAATGAATAATAGCAAGAGCAAGTGGAAATATAAAGAATACTCCTATTTGCCTAAATAAAGCCTTATTTAAATCTTTTTCATCAACACCAATTTTTCTTAACATATTAAATTTTTCTGAGTTGTCACTTGATTCCGATAATTCTTTAAGAGCAAGTATAGCTGCGCAAGATATTAAAAAGATTATCCCTAGATATAATCCCAAAAAAGTTACAATAGCTCCAAGACCAACTGAAGCGTTTTTTATGTCTTGTTTTGTATTTATAGTTAATATATAATCTGCAAAATTTTCTTTTTTAATTATATTATTAATCATGCTCTCAATTTGATTTTTATCACCTTTATAGTCAGCAATCATTAAGCTTGTAACTTTTTGCTCGTCTTTTAAGGCATTATCTGGTAAAACTATAAACCCATCTTCAGATTCATTACTTGTCATTTCATAAAATCCATGAATTGCTTTTTCGTATTTTGGATAATAATCTTTGTTATTTATTTCTATTTTAGTATTTCTTTTTAAAGCTTCATTTTTTATACTTAACATATTTTCATAATTTCCTACTACTATATATTCATTATCTTTTAAATCAACTTTTTCTAAATTAAAGCTATTTGCTATATTATTATAATCACTATTTTTCATTAATTTTATCGTTTTATTATAGCTTAAAAATCCTTTTTGATTCTTGGCTATTTCATAATAAGAGCCAAGGCTAGATTTTAAAGTAATGTTTTCATCTTTATATAATGAAAAATTAGTAATATTGGTTAAGTTGTTTTTATAATCAAAACCTAATTCGTTAAGTGCTTCTTCAAAACTTAATTTAGAGTTTTTCATTTGAATATCTGTATAATCATATTTGATTTGATCAGTATTGTAGTTTTTTCCTATTTCAATATCTAGTGGTGCATACATGCTTAAATTTTTATTTAAAGAGCTTTTCATAGATAAAGAAGTAGAAAGAACACATATTGTTATAAATAGCATTAAACATATTACAGTCATAGAAAGTACTGTTGTATTTATTTTACTGCTTATCTGCCTTATTACAAAACTATTTAATTTTTTATAATATGTATTTTTATGCCTTCTAACTATTTTTAAAATTAAACCTGATAAAGACCAGAAAATAAAGAATGTTGATATGGCCCCTAAAGCTGCTAAAAATAGCATTTCAAATTCACTCTTTAATTTGTCTGTACCAGGAGCAACACGATAATAAGCATATCCTAATGTACAAGCTGAAATAATAAAAATTATTATGCAAAGCCAAGGATTTTTAAGTTTTATTCTTTCTGATTTATTTTTTGAATATATCAAATCAATAAGTTTACATCTACTTATATTTATTATATTAAAAATTATAACTACTAAATACATAATTCCAAAGTAAATTAAAGTTTTAATGCAAGCATTTTTAGAAAATATAAAAGTGAATTTTGTTAAATCTGCCTCAAACATATTTGCTACAATAATACTCATTAATTGAGAAAGTAAAAATCCTGCTAAAAGCCCTATTGTTAAAGAAATAATGCCTATAACTAGTGTTTCGAAAAATAATATTAAAGATATTTTTCTTTTACTCATGCCTAGAGTTAAATATATTGCAAATTCTTTATTTCTTCTTTTCATTAAAAATCTACTAGCATAAATAATTAGAGATGCTAATATAAATGACACAAATACACTTACACCTGAAAGTAAACTTGTCAAAAGTTCGAGAATTTCTTGAGTAGATGATGTTATATTCATCATTGCAGTTTGACTATCTATCGCATTAAATACATAAAATATTGCAACACCAAGTATAAGAGTAAAAAAATAGATGGTATAATCTTTTATACTCTTGCTGATGTTTCTTAATGATAATTTAAAAAGCATCATTCAAATCTCCTCCAAGAAGTGTTACTACGTCAATAATTTTATCAAAAAATTCTTTTCTAGTATCTGTTCCCTTATGTATCTCATTAAAAATTTTACCATCTTTGATAAATATGACTCTTGTTGCATAACTTGCCGTAAATGCATCATGGGTAACCATGAGAATAGTTGCATTAATAGTTTTATTCAAGTATTCAAATTGCTCTAATAACATTTTTGATGACTTTGAATCTAGTGCTCCAGTAGGTTCATCTGCTAAAATTAATTTTGGATTAGTAATGATTGCTCTTGCTGAAGCAACTCTTTGTTTTTGCCCTCCACTCATTTGATATGGATATTTTCCTAAAATTTCAGTTATATTTAATTCTCTTGCTATTTTTTTTATTCTTTCGTCAATCTTTTTAGCAGATATATTTTGAATTGATAGTGCTAAAGCAATATTTTCATAAGCAGTTAAAGTATCAAGTAAATTAAAATCCTGAAAAATAAATCCAAGTTCTTCTCTCCTAAATTCATTTAAACTGTTTCCTTTTAATTTAGTAATATCATTTTCAGCAACATAAATATGCCCAGATGTAACTTTATCAATAGTAGAAATGCAATTTAAAAGAGTTGTTTTTCCAGAGCCACTTGCTCCCATTATGGCAACAAATTCTCCTTTTTCTACTTCAAATGATATGTTATCAATTGCTTTTGTAAGGCTAGATTTGTTACCGTAATATTTTTCGATTTTATCGATTTTTAAAATATTTTCCATTTTTCATTTCTTCCTTTCTTAATTTTTAATACTATTTTATAGTAATATAAAAAATAGTATTAGTCGCTACTTTAATATTACAGAACATTACAGTTTTGTAATATTTCTTAAATTTCGAAAGGCTAATCTTTAATTTTATAAAAATCGTTTTTGCAAAATATAATTGTTATTTTTGTATATTCTTGTTTCTGTGATTCAATAATTATTTTATGTCCTAATTTTTCGCATAGTCTTTTTGCAATATATAATCCCATTCCAGTTGACTTAGCTGTCAATCTACCATTTTCTCCAGTAAATGATTTTTCAAAAACTCTTGATATATCTTTTGGGGAAATACCAATTCCATTATCATAAATATTTAAATATATTTTCTCATTATCTTCTATAACATTTATTTTTATATATGATTCTACATTATCCCTTTTATATTTAATACTATTATTTATAATTTGATTTAAAATAAATTCTAACCATTTAGAATCTGTTAATACTTTCTCGTTATGAATATCAACATCAAAGCTAACATTATTTTCTAATAAATCATCTTTATTCTTTAAGGCCACATTTTTTATTATTTCTTTCAAATTTTTTTCTTTAATAATATAATCTTTCTCAGCATTTTCACTTCTTACATAATATAAAATTTGATCTATATAATTATCTAACTTTCTAATTTGTTCTACATATTTTTTATCGATTTGATTTTGATGGTTATGATTTAATAAAGTTAAACTAGATATTGGTATCTTTACTTCATGTATCCACATTTCTACATACTCTTTAAATTCAGTAATGCTTAGATTGTATTCTTTTACATTTTCATTCATTGATTTATTTATTTCATAAAGAGCTTGATAGAAAATCTCTCCTTCATAAAAATTTGGTTTATTTATCATTTCTAAAATCAAATACTTTTTGTCTAATTTTTTTAAAACAGTTGATAAGTTTTTATAAAATTTATATTTTCTAAAATAGTCAAAACTATTATTAATTATACAAACTATAACAAAGATTATTGTAATTGCTATCTTTAGGTCTTTTCCAACTTTAAATGCATTTAACATAAAAATAGTAATAACAAAACCAATAAGTGAAATAACAATTTGAGGCGTTTTATCTAATAAATATTTTTTAAGACTCATAATAATTTATAACCTTGTCCTTTTCTAGTTTCTATTTTATTATTAAGTCCAAAACTTAATAATTTACTTCTTAATCTACTGATATTAACAGTCAAAGCATTATCATTTATAAATTCATTATTATTCCACAAATCTGTCATTAAATCATCGCGAGTTACAATCTTGCCACGATTACATAATAGATAAACAAATATTATCATTTCATTTTTTGTTAGCTCTAATATCTTGTCATCTTGTTCTAGCGTTCCTTTTTGAGGGTTTACAATTACACCATCATAGTTCATGTCACCATTTGTAGTTTCCATTCTTTTAAATATATTTTGGATTCTTAATAATAAAATAGTAGGATTGTATGGTTTAGTTATATAATCATCTGCACCATATGAAATTGCTAAAACTTCATCAACTTCTCCCACTCTACTTGTTACCATTATTACAGGAATATTAGATTCCTTTCTTATCTCTTTTAATAGCATCTCTCCATTCATATTTGGCAAGTTTATATCTAATAATATTAAATCAGCTTTTGATTTTAGAATATCGTCTTTAATATTGTTAAAATTTTTCAGTTCAAATGCTTCATATCCGGAGTTTTCTAATAATGTTTTTAATTCATTTCTAATAATATTTTCATCTTCTACAATTAGTATTTTTTTCATTAATTGTCCTTTCCTTTTCCATTTATTAATTATATTATATCACTTTCTTTCAAATTTTTACCTTACAATATTGAAATATTGAAAAATAAAACAGGTTTCTAATTGTAGAACCCTGTTTTATAATTTTATTTTTTGATTTTAAATTACTACAAATCATTCCCTCTGTTGATAATATATTTTTTATATTTAATCTTACATTACTTCAAATTCAAGATTTTTTTATTAAACTTTTATTTAAATCTTCTTAAATAGTAATCCATTTTTTCTATAAATTCAGTATTATTTTTTGTTTGTGTCATTTGACTTATAACTTGTTCTGTTACATCTGCAACAGGCATACTATTCATCGCTTTTCTCAATGCAAATACTGTTTCTCTTTCTTTAGTAGTAAGTAATAAATCTTCTCTTCTTGTTCCTGATTTATTAATATCAATTGCTGGGAAAATTCTTTTTTCAGATAATTTTCTGTCTAAATGTACTTCCATGTTTCCTGTTCCTTTGAATTCTTCAAATATAACATCATCCATTCTACTTCCTGTATCAATTAATGCTGTTGCTAATATTGTTAAACTTCCTCCATATTCAATATTTCTTGCTGCTCCAAAAAATTTCTTAGGTTTATGTAATGCTGCAGGATCGATACCTCCTGATAATGTCCTTCCAGATGATGGAATCACTAAATTGTAAGCTCTAGTTAATCTTGTAATACTATCTAATAATATCACAACATCTTTTCCGTGTTCTATTAGTCTTTTAGCTCTTTCTAAAACCATCTCAGCTACTTTTACATGGTGTTCAGGTAACTCATCGAATGTAGAATGTATTACTTGTCCTTTTATAGATCTCTTCATATCTGTTACTTCTTCTGGTCTTTCATCTATTAATAATACTATTAATTCAACTTCTGGATTATTTTTGCTTATACTATTAGCAACTTTTTTTAATAATGTTGTTTTTCCAACTTTTGGAGGAGCTACAATCATACCTCTTTGTCCTTTTCCTATAGGACACATAAGATCTATTATTCTAGTTGCGTAATCGTTAGGTGTTGTTTCTAATTTTAGTTTTTCTGTTGGATATATTGGTGTTAGTTCATCAAATCTTTTTCTTTTCATCGCTTTTTCAGGATGTTCTCCATTTACTTCCCCTACAAAAATTAAAGATGGGAACTTTTCTCCTTCTCTATATCTAGAAATTCCTTTTATAATGTCCCCTGTGTCTAGTCTAAATCTTCTTATTTGCACCATAGATATGTAGACATCTTTATCACTAGATAGATAGTTCTCCCCTCTTAAAAATCCATATCCATCAGGCAATATTTCTAAAATACCTTCTGCGATTTCGTCTCCTTGATTTGTCAATTTGTAATCTACAATTGGTTCACCGTTTTCATCATAGTGCTGTTTATTATTTTCTTTATCTTCTATTGTTTCAGAATTTCCTTCTGCAATCTCGCTTCTTGGTTCTTGTTGTAAAATTTGATGTAAAACTGTAATTAGCTCATCTTTTTTTAATTTTGATATATTTTTAATATTATTTTCTTTTGCTAGTGTTTTTAACTCTGCTAAATTTAATTCTTCTAAATCTTGCATAAATACCTCCTTTAATTGAGATTTATTAATTTTATATAAATTGGGGAAATTTTTAAGAATATAATAATGTATTCATTATAACACATTTTTTTCAAATTTTAAACAGATTTTACAAAAAAGGTAAAAAATAAGAGTGCAATAAAAGGAATGTATTATTTATATTACATTCCTTTATCTATATACACCTTTTCATTTGGATAAAACATATCTAATTTTTCTCTTGCTGTTTGTTCAATAAATTCTAATGAATTTACATCTTCTTTTTTCTTAGCAAGTTCTTCTTTTTCTTGCTTTTCTTCTTCTATTTTTTGTGATAATTCTTGACTATTTTTACTATATTGGTTTAATGTGTTTTGTTGGCTAATTAGTGTAAATATAGCATACAAACTTATTATAAATATTA
>ULXI01069365.1_pt1 | contig 10750 bp, 9 predicted proteins | sample 1961181 | NCBI WGS metagenome assembly ULXI01 (sample SAMEA4835835, study PRJEB28245) | human gut metagenome | biome: gut microbiome; material: fecal sample | place: Denmark | collected 2008 | reverse complement strand
AGCTACAGGTCCATAACTAACAGTACTTATTCAATATACACTATTTTCTTAGAAAATGCAAGAAAAAATTTTTCACAACTAGATTACTTTTTCCAGTCGCAATATTAGAATACTATAAACCCAAGAAAAAAGTCAAGCATTAATTAACAAAAAAAACAACTTTTTAATTATAATTAATAAAAATACAAAATAATACAATCTATAAAGGAAAATAAAATTTAGGTATTCCCTTTTTAATATTTCTATGATATACTTATTAAGTAACTTGTAATTGGACTGTTAGCTCAGTTGGTAGAGCAACTGACTCTTAATCAGTGGGTCTAGGGTTCGAATCCCTAACAGTCCACCATATAAGAAATAAAAACTAACAAATCATTGTTAGTTTTTTTTTTACAAAAATATACATAAATTAATTTAATACAAAAGAAGAAAAAATTTTCTTACTATAATCATCATATTCTAGCATTCTCTCTGGATGCCACTGTACTCCAATTTGAAAAGAATGATTACTATCTTCAATAGCCTCTACAACTCCATCAGAAGATTTACCAACAACTCTAAAATAATAACTATCCAATACCTTCTGATAATGATAAGAATTAACATAAAAAGAATGAACACCTAAAATATCTTGCAACCTACTATTCTCTAATATAACAGAGTGAACATATCCCTCTTCTTGATGATGAGAAGAATTTCCAATAGAAATTAATTGAAGAGAACTTCCCCAAAGAGCCATAGACTGCATTCCCTGGCAAATACCTAATAATTTTAATTGATGAGAAACAACATAATCAATTAAAAAATAATCAAGTCTACCAACATTATAACCACCAGGCAATAATACTCCAGAAACACTATCCAAAGCATGTAATACATCATCATACGAATCAGTATCAGAAATAAATACCACTTCTCCACCAAAACGTTGAATTGCTTCAATATAAAATCTATTTTCCTTTTCTGTATTCTCACTACGTAATAACAATAAAAACTTTGCCATAAAGAAAAAAGAAGTTATCTTAACTTCCCTTTCATACCTTTTAATCCTTTAACTCCACCATGAGCAGCAAAACCTTTTAAAATATTAGTTTCAAAAGAATGCGTCTTACTAACACGTTTCTTATAATCTTTTACACCAATATTAATCATTTCATCCAATACGGTAGAAAAATCAATTCCTTTTGCTTCCCATAAATAGAAAGCCAAACTACCAGGAATAGAATTAATTTCATTAATATACACCTTATTTTTCTTTTCATCTACTAAGAAATCAATTCTACTATTTCCAGAAGAACCTAAAGTCTTAAATGCTTCAACTGCAACTTCCTCAACTTCTTTTCTCACTTTATCAGGAAGTTCTGCAGGCAATTTTCTATTTGCTGAAGCCATTCCTTTAGAAGTACCTTTCATAGGAACTTTAGCACCTTTTAATTTACCCTTACCATCACCAATATATTTATCAGCATATGTTAAGAATTTATTACCAGAAAGCACTTCTTCAATTTCACTAACCTTTTGATGTTCATAATTACCCATAACTGCAATGTTTACTTCTTTTAAGTTCTCTACAACCTCTTCAACTAAAATCTTTTTATCATATTGAATAGCATCATCGATTGCTTCTACTAACTCTTCACGTTTACTACATACTGCAATACCTACACTAGAACCAGTAGTAGCAGGTTTTACAATAACTGGATAAGCTAGCTTCTCTACTTTTTCAATAACAGCATCACTGTCTTGTTTATAATCAACATCATAGAACCATACATAGTCTGTCATAGGAAGCTTAGCATTTTTCCAAATATCTTTCATAAATACTTTATCTTGACCTACAACAGACGCATAAACATCACTACCAACAAAAGGAACACCAATCGTCTGTAAATATCCTTGTAATCCCCCATCTTCAACATTAGTACCATGAACAATAGGTAAAATAATATCAACTTCTGCTACAACAGACTTAGGAAAAGTCTTTTTCTGTAAGACAAAAGAACCATTATTACAATATAAAACTACATTTTTACCATATTTCTTTATTAATGATAAGTCTTGATATACTTCGATATCTTTTAACATTTCACCAGTATACCACTCTCTATCCTTTGTAATATAGATAGGAATAATCTCATACTTTTCTTGATCTAATTTATTCATTGCCTGCATAGCAGAAATAACACTAACTTCATGTTCTACTGATTCTCCACCATAAATAACACCAACTTTAATCTTCATAACACATCTCTCCTATTCATTATAAGTATCTGGTAAGTCATTTTCGAATAATGCATAAACTTCATTCTTTTTAGCTAATTCTCCAATAAAAGGATATGCATCACGAACATCATTAAACACAACTATTTTTTCTTTATCAAAACCTTTAGAAAGCAAACCTTCTTTAATTGGTTTAGTCCTATTTTCACCAATCAATACTGCATAATCAGCAACCCCGGCAATTTGTTCACCAAAAATTTTATTATATTCATCTTCTTTTTCACCTAACTCAATCATTCCAGGAGTAACAACAACTTTTAATCCTGGCATCATGCCAAGTACTTTAACTGCATTATGAGCACCTACAGGATTAGAATTATAAGCATCATCAATTTGATAGAAATTATTAAGTTTCTTTAATTCCAAACGATGTTCTACTGGCTTAACACCCTTTACAGCCTGTTGCAAATCAGAAATTGAAATATCAAATTCATAACCAAAAGCAAGTCCAGCCAAAATATTATATACATTATGATCTCCTAATAATTTTGTCTCAAAATGATATTTCTTCTTATCATTAGGGAAAACAACATCAAATTCTGTTCCCTTACTTGAACATTTAATATTTGTAGCTCGAACATCAACATCTGGATTATCAATACCAATCCAAATAACTTTTACTTTATTTTTCAAATGATAGTTCACTTGTTTTGGATCATCACCATTCAAAACAGCAAAACCGTCACTTGGTAAAGATTCAATAAGTTCAAATTTACCATCAATAATATTCTGTTCACTTCCAAAAGACTCTAAATGAGCAGTTCCAAGTCTTGTCAAAATTCCATATTGTGGTTTTACCAATTTACAAAGACCTTTAATCTCACCCTTTACATAAGCCCCCATCTCTGCGATAAAAATATCATTAAACTTAGTTAAGTTATTATTAACAGTCATAATTAAACCATTATAGGTATTTAAATTTCTTGGTGTTGGCAAAGCATTATATTTAATATTTAAAATATCACTTAAAATATTTTTACTACTAGTTTTACCATAACTACCAGTGATACCAATAATTTTTAAATTCGGCATATTTTTTAATTTTGTTTGTGCTTGATGTTTATAATAATGATAAACCCCTCTTTCTATTGGGAAATTAATAATATTTGCCAAAAACACAACGAATGGATTTAAACAAATCATAAACATTAAAACAGTAATCATAATCCAAGCAAACTGTAAATCATCACTTTGGATAAATAAAAATACAACAGGTATTAAATATAAAATAGAAGTAGTAACAATTAATCGTCTAACTCTTTTAGTAATAACTAAAGGTTTTTTATTTTGATCATGTTGTAATCTCATCTTCCATAAATATGCAAGTACAAGTAATATAATTCCTATAGCAACCACTAATATCATAGATAACTTTTCTAAATCAAAAGCTACAAAAAGTCCCACAAAAGTAACAAGTAATGCAATCAAATCTAAATCCAAAAATTGTTTACTATTACGGAAAACCCACTTTAAATATCGATTATTTTCATTATATAAATTCTGTTGTAACATATGAAGATAACGTTTTGATTTAAATATTAAACAAGCAAAAATACATACTAATAAAAAAATATAAACTACTACCATAAAATCCTCCTAAATAAAATTATTAATAATGGCAATTACTTGAGATAAGTTTTCAATATAAGCATAATGAGTTCCAGGTAAGACAATAAGAGCACCATCATATAATAGTTTTTCCAAAATTTTAGCTTCTTCTATAGGGGCTTCTGTATCATTGTCCCCCCAAATAAGCAAAGTTGGTTCCTCTATCTTTTTAGCAAACTCCGATAAGTCTTCATTAACAACATATACCAAAGTTTGTCTCATAATTGGACTTGCTGCTTTATAGTCGCGAGAACCAATATACTTTTTCATCTTTTCACCAATCTGATCCATGCCAGGGAGAGTTTTTAATTTTTTTAATATCCTAGTAGATAAAGGCAATTTTTTCTGTAATCTAACACAAGGACTACCAAAAAGAATCAGCTTCTCAATAGGATGATGAGAAGAATAATGAATTGCAACTCTTCCACCAAAAGAATGTCCCATAATAATTGGTTTCTTAATATGAAGCTTTTTTACAAGTTCTTCAATCAATAAAGAATAATCTTGAATTTTCCAAGGAACCGGTGGTTCCTCACTCTCTCCAAAACCTGGAAAATCCAAAATTGTAACCCGAAAACGGTCTGAAAAAGCATCCCCAATAAATTTCATCATTTCGATATTTTGTCCCCAGCCATGTAACAACAAAATATCTTTTTGTCCCTCACCGTATTGTATATAGTTAACTGAAACTCCTCTAATATTTATTTTCATAGCATCACCACTAAAAACATTATAGCATAAAACAAAAAAAACGTCCCGAAAATTAAGAAAAAAGAAAAAAAATAAAGCAAAATGACAAATTTAGGCTATAATAAAAAAAAGAAATTATTTTAACTAAAAGGAGTTCCCTATGAATAATAATTATGAATATGTTCAAAGCTTAAAAAAGAATAAAGAGGAACAAGAAAAAATCAAGAAGCAACTACAAAAGACATTAGATATTTTATTAATACCTGAAGAAGAGAAAGAGCAACTACTATCATCAGTAATAGATAATGCTATCAACAGCTACACACAAAACACACTATTTCCGTTTTTACGATATGTAAAAATTAAATTAAAAAAAGAAATCGAAAAAAAATATTTTACCCCTTCTCAACTTATTTCCATAGAAGAACAAAAAATAATAAATTTATATTTATCAAAGAAAGACGAACAATTTCTAACAGAGGAAGAAATAAGAACAAGACTACAAATAAATTCTGGTACTCTGTATCAAACAATTACCAAACTAGAAAATACAGATTCTAAAACAAAAAGAGAATTACTAAAACTATTTCCAAATTATAAGCAACAATTAAAAGAAAGAAAAAAATATTTTCATCAACCAATAGAGTTATCAGAAACAAATTTACGTTATCTAGGATATTATATAGGAGAAATAGATGATATCTGTCTAGACATTCACGATATTGCTGTAAAAGAAGGAAAAAAAGAGACAGAAATAGAAAAATCACTAAAATCTATTTTTAACTTACTAAAAAGTCAAAAAAACTTACAATTAGTAAAAGAAAAATACCCAAACTGTGAAAAAATGCTAGAAATAAAAGCTGCAAATCTTGGAATAAGATTGCAAAAGAAAGAATCAATACCAAAGCCAAAAACAAAAAGAAAAAAAGAGATTATTCCTACTAAGACTGTACAAGCTGCAAAGTCAGAAAAACCTAAAACAAGAAAAAAATCAACACTAACAGAAAAACAGGAAATTTTATTAAAAGAACTTGCTAAAAATCCTAGTATGGAAAGAGCTAAACTAGCAAAAATTACTGGCTATAAAAATGCTGCATCAGTAGGTCAAATCTTAATTTTATTAAAAAAACGCTGTAAGAATAATCAACAAGTAAAAGAAAAAGTACTAGAATTATGTCCAACTTTTCTAACTCCAAAAAGAAGATCACCAAACAGTAATGAAAAAAGAACTTCGCTAACGGAAGAAGAAAGAAAATTCTTACGAGCTCTAAATAATTCAGAAAAAACACTACCAACACTACAAAGAATCAACACTTGTATTCCTTGTCCATCAAAACGTGAAATAGATAGAAAAGTAATAGCTATAAAAAATGACTGTCAACAATCAGAAGAAATAAAACAAGAAGTATTAGAATTATTTCCAGACTTTTTTGAACGTACAGAATTTGTAAGTGCTTTCTCAGATCAACAACAAAAATTACTACTAGCATTAAAAAAACATTATAATCAACCAATCACCAAACAAGAATTAGCTAAAGAATTAAATTATAAAAATGAAGCCAGCATAACTATACTATGGAAAAGAATAAAAAAACTAGTAGAAGAAAATGAAACTGCTAAAAAAGAAGCACTAACTATTCATCCAGATTTTCTAGAGCACGAAATCAAATTTCCAAGAATAAAAAGAGAACCACAAAATACATTAACTAAAATGCAAGAGGACTTATTAAAGACATTAAACGAAACTGCTTCTGCCCCATTAACAGAAAAAGAATTAGCCGAAAAAACAGGTTATGCATCTGCCAAAACAGTATCAACTACAATCGGTGCTTTAAAAAAGAAATGCCAAAAAAATCAAGAATTTAAAGAAATAGTATTAAGTATTTACCCAGAATTTTTAACATCAAAGAATAACAGTTCACTAACAGGCCAAGAATTACAACTATTACAAAATATATATTTAATTACTCCACCTCAAACAACATATTCGAATCAAGAACAATTAGCTAATCAAATTCAATGCAGTCAATCTCAAATTTCACATATAAAAACAAAAGCTTTAGAAAAAATAGATTCAAACGAAAAAGTGAAAAAAGAATTACAAAAAAGTTGGCCTACGTTTGAACAAGACAGAGCTTTAAGAGAAAACTATAGAAAAACTCAAAGTATTAAAATACCTAGTGAAGATTTAGAAGGAATAAAATCATTTATTAGACAATTTGATATTCCAGAAAATGAAATAAAAACTGAAGAAACAAAAAATCCTATCCTAACAGGAATTAAAAATTTAGAAGAATCTATCTTTAGTCCATATGTTTCAAAGTGCACAGAAGAACAAAAAGCAATGCTTGCTTTAAGATTAGGATATATCAATGCTCCTGCCAGAACAGAAACTGTAGCTCAACTATTCAATGTAGAAGAACAAGAAGTAATAACCCTAACAAAAAATTGTCTAAAAAGTGCAAGTAATACTACAAATAATCAAGAAAAAGCTAAAGTATATGAAAAAAAGAATTAAGTCAATCTTAATTCTTTTTATTCGCTCTCATGAATTTTATCAATAATTCTTTCGATATGTTCACCATACTCAATAGAAGTATCATAAATGAATTTTAATTCTGGAGTATGTCGAATATCAATACGTTCAGCAAGTTTACTTCTAATAAAAGAACTTGCCCCATCTAAAGCTTCTAAAATAACCTCTCTCTTTTCTTCGTCTAATACTGTAAAATAAACTTTACAATAACTGTAATCACTACTAGTATCACAACCAGTAATCGTTACAAACTTTAAATCTTCATCTCTGACTTCTTCCATTAAAATAATACTAATCTCTTGTTGTATTAAGTGATTAAGTCTTTCCAATTTAACATTTGCCATAATAGTTTCCTCCTATCTGGTATTTATCTTATATAATTCTTTCACTTTTTCCTTAATTTCTTCATCGATATCAGAATTAAAATCAATAGTAAAAATATCTTGCCAACAAACATTAGAAAAGCCTGAAATATCCGTAGAAAGTGGTTGAGCAAGATATTGTATATCAATCATATCACCAACAGAATTAGAATAATGCTCAACTGCAACAGGCTGATGTTTTCCATACAAAATAGGACCAATAATTTCGATATCTATACCAGTTTCTTCTCTCGTTTCTCGAATCGCTGCATCCCAGGGCATCTCTAGTTCTCTATCTAGAATATGACCACCCGGCTGTAACCACTTTTTTAATTTAGAATTATATGTTAATAATACAGAATGATTTTTAAAATCTATTGTATAAGCGGAAGCAGTATATTGTCTTCTTTCCATAACTATCTCTTCACTTCTACTAAATCGTAAATCTCGATGATATCTCCTTCTTTATAATCTTGACAATTTTCTAAAGTGATACCACAATCCATTCCTTTAGTAACTTCTTTCACTTGATCTTTTTCATGTTGTAAAGTATTAACAGCACCATTATAAACAACCACATCATCACGAACGATACGTGCCTTTTCATTATTTCTAACAACACCAGTTAATACATGACATCCTGCAATTAAACCAACCTTAGAAAACTTAAATAGCTGACGAATTTCAAGCTTACCAGTAACTTGTTCTTCATATTCAGGATCAAGCATCCCCTTCATAGCATCTTCCATTTCTTCTACGACTTTATAAATAATATCATACGTTCTAATTTCTACACCATACTCTTTAGCATCGTCTTGTGCTTGAGCATTTGCACGAACATTAAACCCAATAATAATAGCATCGCTCGCTCTAGCTAATACAATATCACTTTCTGTAATACCACCAACAGCACCACGAATAATATTAATTTTTACACCCTCAACATCAATTTTCTCTAAAGCGCCACGAACAGCTTCTAAGCTACCATTAACATCTGCTTTTAAAACAACATTAATCTCTTTAACTCCCTCTTGAATACGTCCAAATAAATCTTCTAAAGACATACCACTAAAGTTAGTATCTTTTTCACGAGCTCTTAAGCTTCTCTCATCGGCAATATGTTTAGCTTGCTTTTCAGACTCAAATGCCATAAACTTATCCCCAGCATTAGGTACATCACTAAGCCCTGTAACCTCCACTGGCGTAGATGGAGCTGCTTCCACTATATTTTGTCCTAAGTCATTTTTTAATGTACGAACTTTACCATAAATAGTACCAACAACAATAGGATCTCCTAAACGTAAAGTACCATTTTGGATAAGTAATGTCGCAACAGACCCAACCTTACTATTCTTTTTAGACTCAACAACAACTCCTGTAGCATAACGTGATGGATTTGCTTTATATTCTTGCATTTCAGCAACTAGCAAGATATTTTCAAGTAATTCTGGAACTCCTTCACCAGTAGCAGCAGAAATCTTATTAACAATAACATCTCCACCCCATTCTTCCGGAGTAAGTCCATTTTCTACAAGTCCTGTCATAACACGTTCTACATTAGCTTCTGGTTTATCAATTTTATTAATCGCAACAATAATTGGTACACCAGCCGCCTTAGCATGGTCAATAGCCTCTTTAGTTTGAGGCATAACACCATCATCTGCTGCAACAATAATAATAACAATATCAGTAATAGAGGCACCACGTGCTCTCATCTCTGTAAAAGCAGCATGTCCTGGAGTATCAATAAATGTAATCTTCTTACCATTACAAGTAACAGAATATGCTCCGATTGCTTGAGTGATTCCTCCTGCTTCTCCCAAAGCTACATTGCTTTTACGAATCATATCTAACAATGTCGTTTTACCATGATCGACATGCCCCATAATAGTAACAACAGGAGGTCGCTCTACTAAATCCTCTTCCCTATCTTCAATCTCAAAACTTTCAAAATTAGAAATATCAGCAGTTTCCTCTTTTTTCAAAGTTTTATTATAATCCGCAACAATAACTTCTGCAGTTTCAAAATCGATAGACTGATTAACATTAGCCATAACCCCAAGGCCCATCAATTTCTTAACTAATTCAACTGCTACCACATCCAATAAAGAAGCAAGATCAGAAACCGTCATTCCCTCCTTATATAAAATAACGTTATCATCTTGAGTAGCCTCATTCTTTTGTAATTTTTCACGATGCTTATATATTTTTTTTCTTTCTTTAAAGAAATCTGACTTCTTGTTATCAGCTTTTTTCTGAGATCTAGGCTTTACCTTTTCAAAAGAAGTAGAATTATCTAAATCTATTTTAGTATCCATAGCTAACTCTTCAGCTTTATCCATAACTTCATCTTCATATAACTTAGACTCCAAGTCTTCAATATCACCCTCAATATAATCTTCCTGATCCTGTAATTCATTATCAAGTAAAATAATATCCGTCTCATCTAAAGGAGTCGTCTCATCTTTATAATCAATTCCAATCTTATCGCATAAAGCCTTAATTTCTTCTACGGTTTTACCAACATCTAATGCATAATCTTCGATATTCATCATTTCACTTCACCTCCACTATTTTTCTATATTTTTTCTTATATCATCATATACACTCTCTTCTATACTACATTCTAAATGACGTTCTAATGTTTTTTTCTTTCTTGCTTGTTCTAAAACTTGAATGTCTTTTTTAATATATGCTCCACGGCCATTCATCTTTCCTGTTTCATCAACAAGAACTTCTCCTTCCGGAGTACGAACAATACGAAGTAAATCTTTCTTAGGTAATTTTTCTCTTGTAATAACACAAGTTCTCAAAGGTATTTTTTTTACTTTCATAAAACCTCCTTAAATATTATCTAAAATTAATTCCGGCTTCTCTTGCCTGCTCCGTAGTTTTTATATCTATTTTATAATGAGTAAGTTTACTAGCAAGACGAGCATTTTGTCCTCTCTTACCAATAGCTAATGAGAAATTATCCCCATCAGCAATAACCATAGCTTCTTGCTTTTTAGAATCAGTAATTGCAACAGTTAAATCTTTAGCAGGACTTAAAGCATTTTCAATAAACACTGCTGGATCTTTATCATATTTTACAACATCTAATTTTTCTCCATGTAACTCTTCGATAATACGGGCAATTCTGCTTCCTTTTTCTCCAATACATGCCCCAATTGGATCAATATTAGAATATTCTGAATAAACAGCAACCTTACTTCTATTTCCAGCATCTCTTGCTACACTATATAACATAATTGTCCCATCAGCCAACTCTGGA
>ULXI01028124.1_pt1 | contig 10857 bp, 10 predicted proteins | sample 1961181 | NCBI WGS metagenome assembly ULXI01 (sample SAMEA4835835, study PRJEB28245) | human gut metagenome | biome: gut microbiome; material: fecal sample | place: Denmark | collected 2008 | reverse complement strand
CAGCCGTAAAGGAGACCGCAGAGCAACAGGATATTATTATCAAAGCGGCAGCTGTGGCGGATTATCGTCCGGATCACCCGGTCGATGAGAAAGTCAAGAAAAAAGACGGGAATGCCACTCTTACGATGGAACGCACGGAAGATATCCTTTCGTATCTGGGCGCGCACAAAAAACCGGGACAGTTTCTGTGTGGATTTTCCATGGAGACGGAACATATGCTGGAGAATTCCCGTGCAAAACTTGCAAAAAAGAATGCAGATATGATTGTGGCGAATAACCTGAAGGTAGCCGGAGCCGGATTTGGTACAGATACCAATGTGGTGACGCTGATTACGGCAGATGACTGCAGGGAACTGGAAATAATGAGCAAAGCGGATGTCGCATCAGCGATTGTGAGTGAAATTTTAAAGAAAATGTGTTAGTATTAAAATATGACAGACTTAGAAGCCTATTATAATAAATTTAATGAAGAGAAGCGTCTGGACAGCCGGCACGGCAGGGTGGAATTTGTGACAAGCATGCATTATATCCATCAGTGTCTGGATGAAATTGTGAAAGAACGTGCAAAAGAGGAAATTCATATCCTTGATATCGGGGCGGGAACCGGACGATACAGCGTACCGCTGGCACAGGAAGGGTTCGATGTGACGGCCGTGGAACTGGTAAAGCATAATCTGGGACGCTTGAAACAGAAGGGTGCAGGCGTGCATGCATATCAGGGAAATGCAATGAATCTGAAAAAATTTTCCGATGATTCCTTTGACGTAACCCTGTTGTTTGGGCCGATGTATCATCTGCATGAGGAAAAGGACAAGCTTGCTGCGCTGCGGGAGGCAGTGAGGGTGACAAAACCCGGAGGCAGGATTCTCGTGGCGTATATTATGAATGAATTTTCCGTTATCACGTATGCGTTTAAGGAAAAACATATTCTTGAAGCACTTCAGGAGGGAATGCTCACAGAGGATTATCACTGTACTTCAAAAGCCAATCCTCTGTATTCCATGGTTCGTCTGGAAGATATTGAAGCATTGGACCGGCAGGTAGAGGTCAGGCGCCGGCAGATCATAGCGGCAGACGGTGCAGCAAATTATATGCGTCCGTTTTTAAATGCGCTGACGGAAGAAGAGTTTGATGCGTTTCTGCAGTATCATCTGGCAACCTGTGAACGGATGGATCTTATGGGTGCAAGCGGTCACACGGTGGATATTCTTGTGAAAGAGGAGTCTGAAAACGTATGAAAAAATGGATATTGCCAATCCTAATGGCAGGATTTTTGCTGACGGGATGTTCTTCTCCTGCAGCAACGTCATCGGCTTTGCCCTCTTCTACGGAAAAAATCACGGAGACACAGATGACGGAAGAACCGGGTACGCTGGAAGAAACGGAAACCGGGACTGCAACTGAAACGCAGCAGGAACCGGTGATACAGACGGTAAAAATTACGGCGACAGGTGACTGTACGCTTGGGGCAACACAGACGCATGGGTATGCAGGTTCCTTTCATGAATACTATGATAAATACGGGCAGGATTATTTTTTTAAAAATATCAGAAGTATTTTTGAGCAGGATGATTTTACACTGATCAATCTGGAATGTGTGTTGTCAAATGCGACCGAGCGTGTGGAAAAAACGTGGAACTTAAAAGGAAAACCGGAGTATGTTGGTATTATGACAGACAGTTCTGTGGAGGGGGCAAGTCTGGGAAATAATCATACGTTTGATTATGGGCAGCAGGGACTTGATGATACCAGAGAAGTGTTAAATAAAGCAGGGATTATCTTCGGATTCAATGATCATGTGGATACCTATACCACGAAGGATGGTATCAAAATCGGAATTGTCTCCGCAAGCCAGTTGTCTGCAGATGAAAAACATGCCAATTATATCCGGGATGGGATTGCAGAACTTCGGGAAGAAGGAGCGGATCTGGTAATTGCCTGTTGCCACTGGGGGATAGAGGGGGATCATTATCCGAATGATTATCAGCAGAAGCTGGCACACCAGGTGATTGACTGGGGAGCAGATCTGCTGGTCGGTACACATCCTCATGTATTGCAGGGAATGGAATTATACAACGGAAAAATGATCTGCTACAGTCTTGGAAATTTCTGCTTTGGGGGGAACAGGAATCCAAAAGACAAAGATACGGCGATCTATGAACAGACCTTTACCTTTGTGGATGGGGTACTGCAGACAGATATATCAGCCGATATGATACCATGCAGCATTTCTTCCACATCAGAAAGAAATAATTTTCAGCCTGCCATAGCAAAAGGCGACAGAAAACAGACGATTATTGATCATATGAATGAGTATTCGGAAAAGTACAGTAAAATCGGATTTGACGCAAATGGCAGGGTAATCATCAGGGAAGAGTAGGGGGATACTATAATTTTATGTGGCAAGTAAATAATAATGATAAGAGGAATCAGCACATGAATGCAAGTTTTTGGAATTATCCGTCAAAACAGAAAAGCTGGCCGATAGACGAAGAAATGGAAAGTCTCGGGGAAGTCATTCATCCACTCGATAATATCGGTGGATTTGATGTACGTCCGGGATTTTATCAGATGAATGGTGCATATCAGACAGAGGAAGGGGTAAGTTTTACCGTAAGCTCCCATGGAGCTACGAGCTGTGTCCTGCTGTTATTCCGGCCGGCGGCACAGGAACCGTATGCAAGAATCCGCATTCCGGAAAGTTATAAAATTGGAAATACGTATTCTATCCTTGTTTTTGGCTTAAAAGCAGAGGATTTTGAGTATGCCTATCAGATGGACGGTCCTGCCGATCAGGCGAGAGGGTTACTGTTTAACAGAAAACATACGCTTCTTGATCCATATGCGAAAGCTGTTACCGGTCAGAGAAACTGGGGAGAAAAACCGGAAGGCGGAAAGGATTTTGTCTATAAAGCCCGTGTGGTGCAAAGTGATTTTGACTGGGGGCGGTATCGGAATCTGAATTACAAATTTGAAGATCTGGTGATCTATGAGATGCATGTCAGGGGATTTACCAAAGATGCGTCCTCCGGTGTAAAAGGTGGGGGAACATTTGAAGGTCTGCGACAGAAAATTCCGTATTTGAAAGATCTGGGAATCAATGCGGTAGAACTCATGCCGATTTTTGAATTTGATGAAATGGAAAGTGCCCGTGTGGTGGATGGCGTGCAGTTGTACAATTACTGGGGCTATAATACGGTTTCCTTTTTTGCCCCGAATACAAGTTATGCATTTCATCAGGAGCATAATCATGAGGGTGATGAATTAAAGCGTCTGATCCGCGAACTGAAAGAAAATGGAATTGAAGTCATTCTTGATGTGGTATTCAACCATACGGCAGAGGGAAATGAAAACGGTCCATGTTTTTGCTTTAAGGGGATTGATAACAATATTTATTATATGCTTACACCGGATGGATATTATTACAATTTCAGCGGCTGTGGCAATGTCTTAAACTGCAATCATCCGGTGGTACGGCGGTTTATCACAGACTGTCTGCGGCACTGGGCAGTAGAGTACCGGGTGGATGGATTCCGGTTTGATCTGGCATCGATTCTGGGAAGAGATCAGAATGGTGCACCGATGGAGAATCCGCCGATTCTGGAAGCCCTTGCATTTGACTCTATTCTGGGGGATATGAAGCTGATCGCAGAAGCCTGGGATGCGGGTGGCTTGTATCAGGTTGGAAGTTTTCCGTCCTGGAACCGCTGGGCCGAATGGAACGGAAGATACCGTGATGATATGAGAAGCTTTTTAAAGGGCGACAGTGGCGTCGCAGGGCGTGCAATTACACGTATCACCGGATCCTCCGACATGTATGATCCGGCAAGCCGCGGATATAGTGCATCCGTCAATTTTCTGACCTGTCATGATGGGTTCACGTTGTATGATCTGTATTCATATAATGAAAAGCATAATGAGAAAAACGGATGGAACAATACGGACGGGGATAACAACGGCCTGAGCTGGAACTGCGGGGTGGAAGGTGAGACGGATGATCCGGTGGTTATGGGCCTGCGGCGCAGACTCGTGAAGAATGCATTTGCCGCGTTGTTATGCAGCCGTGGACCGGCTATGTTTTTTGCAGGGGATGAATTTTGTAATACGCAGTATGGAAATAACAACGCATACTGCCAGGATAATATTATTTCCTGGCTGGACTGGAACAGACTGGAAGAATTTCAGGAGATTCATGATTTTGCCCGTTTTATGATCCATTTCCGTGCAAAGCATCCGATTCTGCGAAGGGATACAAAGCCGGCAGTCTGCGGGTTACCTTCCGTAAGTATCCATAACGGAGAGCCGAACCGGAATTATACGGACTATAATACACATTTAATTGGAATCATGTATGCGGGAAGAAATGCCGATGATACGGATGATGATATGATCTTTTACGGAATGAATGCGTATTGGGAGCCTTTGGAGATGCGCCTGCCTTCGTTGCCGGAGTCTTATCATTGGAAACTTGTAGTAAATACTTTCTGTGAATACCAGGATGGGGCAGATTTTGAAGCCCAGACACAGGGAGATCAGACACGTGTGCGTGTTCCGGAACGTTCTACGGTAATTTTACTGGCAGAACATGATTTATAAAAAAGAGTTGGGCACCGCTCTGGAAACAGGGCGTGCTCAACTATTTTTTTCGGTGGTATCGGGTCTGGTTGTAATTTCACTGGTTCCGATGAGGTAATCTGCAGAAACATTCAGAATCTGCACGATGGCTGCAAGATCCGCAACGGTCGGAGAACGACGACCGGTACGGTATCCGCTGATCGTGGACGGCGAAACAAACATTGCATTTGCCAGCTGGATATTGGAAATATTTTGTTTATACATAATCAGACTCAGACGGTCACCAAAATCTTTGTATTTATTTTTATCATTCGTTTTCATACAAATGATTTTATAGAAAGTTGATATAAAAAACAGAGAAAACGCGTATTGCGTTTTAATTCTTAAATAAATGGAAAAAGATTTCCAAAGAGATAAGAAATTAAATCCATCCGCCGTCTAAGGTGAGAATCTGTCCATTCAGGTAACTGCTTGCTGTGGCAAGAGAATATGCCAGTGAAGCAACTTCTTCCGGGGATCCCATACGACCGGCAGGAATTTCTTCGATGAGTGCAGAGCGTTCTTCCTCGGAGAAACAACGGTTCATATCCGTATCGATTACCCCACAGGCGATGGCATTTACCTGGATATTGCTAGGGGCAAGTTCTTTGCCCAAAGCGCGTGTAAGGGAATTAACTCCACCTTTGCATGCAGAATAGGCAACTTCGCAGGAAGCTCCGACATTTCCCCATACAGAAGAAATATTGATGATATGTCCGGATTTGGCATGAACCATGGAGGGGATGACCTGTCTGCAGGTGGAAAAGACGGATGTGAGGTTTGTCGCAACAATCCGGTTCCAGTCGGTAATATCCATGTCGGTGAGCAGACCGATATAAGAGATGCCGGCATTGTTGATTAACACATCAATCTGGCCGAAGGTATCCAGTGTTTTTTGCACCATGTCACAGATAAAAGTATAGTCTCCTACATCACCACGGAAGCCAAGCACCTGTATGGAGCAGGTTGTTTCAAGTTTTGTGGCAAGTGCCTGCAGCGTTTCATAAGAGTTATGGCAGCAAAGAGCCAGATGATAGCCTTCAGCGGCAAATCGACATGCCAGGGCTGCACCGATTCCACGGGATGCACCTGTAATCAAAGCAGTATGTTTCATTGTTCTTCTCCATTCTTTTTTTGTATTGTACCATAAATTAAAAAAATTCACTAGACAAACACCGGAGAATGTGTTACTATAATTGGGCAGTTGAAACGGCGCGTGGCTCAGCTTGGTAGAGCGCTGCGTTCGGGACGCAGAGGTCGCAGGTTCAAATCCTGTCGCGCCGACGATACAAGGATTCCGGTACATGGGTGAGAGAATCCTTGGCAGGGGCAACCTCAGAGGCTTTTAGAGAGCTTCTGGGGTTCTTTTTTTGCCTTCAAAAGTTTTAGAAAGGCTCTATGTCAAAAAAACTGTCGCACGAATTTTCGCGCGACAGTTTTTTCTTATTCTACCGTTACAGATTTTGCCAGGTTACGTGGCTGATCCGGATTTAAGCCTTTTCCAACGGATGTGTAATATGCAATCAGCTGGAAAATTACAACAGATTCAAAAATCGTAAATTCGTCGGATACATCCGGAAGATTGATGTGTACATCACAGATAGAAGGATCTGTGATTTCTTTGTCTTTGGACAAAAGAATGACATAAGCACCACGGGCTTTTACTTCCCGGATATTGGAAATAACTTTGCTGTATACATGTTTCTGGGTAGCAGCGGCAATGACAGGAACCCCTTCACTGACCAGGGCAATGGTTCCGTGTTTTAATTCACCGGCAGCATAGGCTTCGGCATGAATATAAGAAATTTCCTTTAATTTCAAAGCACCTTCCATGCAAAGGGTATAATCGAGTCCACGACCGATAAAGAACGCGTTGTTGGCATTGATCATGCGTTTGGTCAGCTGTTCAATATCAGGAGCCTGTGCAAGAACTTCCTCGATGTAATTTGGAATTTCCTGCAGTGTTCCAATAAATGTACGTGCTTCTTCGACAGAAATCTTTTGCTGTGTCATGGCAAGTTTGCATGCAAGCAGGTAAAAAGAAGCAACCTGAACGGTGTATGCTTTTGTACTTGCAACAGCGATTTCCGGACCGGCATGTGTATATAATACATAGCTGCTTTCACGTGCAATGCTGGAGCCTTTTACATTTACAATAGACAGTGTTTTCTTTGTATATTTATTTGCAAGGCGAAGAGCTTCTAAGGTATCAATGGTTTCTCCGGACTGGGATACGACGATCACCATGGATTTTTCATTGATTACCGGTTCTTCATAGCGGAACTCCGATGCGATTGCCACGGTAACCGGAATATGCAGGCGGTTCTGGATCATGGTTTTTCCTACCATTCCCGCGTACATTGCAGTACCACAGGCAACGATCGTAATGTCGCTTACATTTTCAAAGAAGGAATCCGCAATGGCATCTTCCGAAAAATCCGGAAGCATATCTTTGATACGTGGGGTAATGGTTCTTGTGATGGCAGCCGGCTGTTCATGAATTTCTTTGATCATGAAATGCGGATAACCATCTTTCTGGGCTGCGGTAACATCCCAGTTTACTTCCATATATTCCGGTTCTACGGAATGACCGTCTAAATCTTCTAACGTAATGCCGTCCGCGGTCATAGTTAAAATATGATATTCCGGCACGATGAAATAACGCTTGTTGTATGCGATAAAAGCAGTCAGATCGGATGCAATAAAAGCACCGTCATCACAGTATGTTGCAACCATAGGGCTGACATTTCTTACCGCATAAATTTCACCAGGATGATCCTTGAACAGAACGCAGAAGGCAAAGGAACCTTCAATTTCGGCTACTGCTTTGCGAAGAGCTTCTTTTGGGTCTCCTTCGTAGAGTTTATTGATCAATGCGGCGGCAACTTCGGTATCCGTCTCGGAAATCAGTTCATCCGTCAGATCATATTTGGTGGCGAGATCATGATAGTTCTCGATGATACCATTGTGGATCAATGCAACCTGTCCGACCTTATGAGGGTGTGCATTGGCATTGGTAACGCCACCATGGGTTGCCCAGCGGGTGTGGCCGATTCCACACGTAGAATTGTTATCATCATCGCAGATTGCACGAAGATCTTTTACTTTTCCGACAGTTTTCCGAAGTGAAATTTTTCCGGTATCTTTAAAGTATGCAATTCCCGCACTGTCATATCCACGGTACTCAAGGCTTGCAAGTCCTGTCAATAAGACATCCTGAGCTTTTAATTTACCTGTAAATCCAATAATTCCACACATAATTGAAATCTCCTTTTTCTCATATAATTTTATGATCCCGATATTGTTTTCGTTCATCAGAATATTTTTCATTGTGCATTATGTGGTAACACGTAAGTGTTATCACCTATGCCAATTGCTTCGCGTCAGCGAATTTTCGTGCAATTGGCTCCATCGGGGTACGAATCCTTTGTTCGGATGTTACCATCCTGTTTGTGATTCGTATGCGCAGCCCCTTTCTGCGTTCAGGCATCCGCCGAATCTTCGATCACCTGAATCCTCGTTAACCCTTGTGGTGCAGCGAAAGCTGTATCACATTCGCACATTGCTTCCGCGAAAGCGGAATTTTCATGCAATGTGCTCCTTATTTCGGTGCAGCGAAAGCTGTATCACAGGGTACATGGCGCTAAAGTTTTTAACTTTTCGAAATCTGTTTCTCCTTTCTATAACAGATACCCCCATCTTAACATAAACCCCGGGGTTCTCACAACCGAAAATATCCACAGAGATTTACAGTAATTGCATAAATTTTTCACGTTACTTACAATCTTAAAAAAATTTATACATCTTTGCCTTTGGTATGATATGATTAATTCCAAATGAAAAACATACAGGGAGGAATCTATGGACGAACAGACAAAACAAAAACGAAAAGATATCGTGGGGTGGGTGATTTACATAGCAGTTCTTCTTGCCATTATTATCACATTCCGTTGTTTTCTGATGATCGGGCGGGTGCCATCTGAGAGTATGGAACCGACACTGATGGTTCATGACTGGCTCATTGGAGACCGTCATGCATATGAGGAAGAAAAACCACAACGCGGCGATATTGTCATGTTTTATCAGAAAGATGAAAATGAAACCATGGTCAAACGTGTGATCGGACTTCCGGGGGAGACGGTTTCTTTTGTCGGAGGAAAAGTATACATCAATGGGGAACCGCTGGATGAATCGGCTTATCTGGATGACACTGTCGAAACGGATTGTGGAGAAGAAGATAAAACCTTTACCGTTCCGGAGGGCTCTTATTTCATGTTGGGGGATAACCGGGAAATTTCCCTGGATGCGCGATATTGGAAACATACCTACATTACAACGGATGACATGAAGTCGAAGGAAATCCTTATCATCCCGTTTCACAGGCTTCCGTGGTTTTAACCCTTTTGTGTCTTGACACCTGACGGGCATGTGAGTATACTCTATGTAATATGTTGAATGTAACAAGAAATGTCTGTATAGAAGGGTATTTCGTGAAAAGGAGTATTTTATGTTAACGACAAGAGAACTGCAGGACGAGATCATCCGCCTGAAGAAAGAAAAGGATATCTGTATTCTGGCACATGCATATCAGAGTCATGATATCTGGGAGGTGGCTGATTATGTAGGGGATTCCTATGGGCTGAGCGTGCAGGCTGCCAAGGCAGCGCAGAGCACTGTGCTGATGTGCGGAGTCCGTTTTATGGCAGAGACGGTCAAGATTCTGTCCCCACAGAAAAGGGTATTGTTATCCAACAGCAATGCGGGATGTCCGATGGCAGAACAGATGGATGTGGAACTGATTTCCGGGGTGAAAAAGATGTATCCGGATTATACCGTGGTAGCGTATATTAATACGACTTCCGAGTTAAAAACGATTTGTGATGTCTGTGTAACTTCCTCATCGGCAGTTCAGATTGTAAAGAATATAGAGAATAAAAATATTTTGTTTATCCCGGACTGCAATCTGGGAAAATGGGTGGCTGATCAGGTGCCGGAGAAAAATATCAAACTGCTGCAGGGGGGATGTCCAACGCATGCCCGCATGTCGAAACGGGATGTGGAAAAAGCGCGAAAGGCACATCCGGACGCACTTCTTCTGGTACATCCGGAATGTCTGCCGGAGGTTTCCGAACTGGCGGATTATCGGGGAAGTACAACCGGAATCATGGACTATGCAAAGAAAAGTGATGCAAAGGAATTCATTATCGGAACCGAGAACAGTATTGTGCAGCATCTGCAGTTTGCATGTCCGGACAAGCAGTTTTATCCATTATCAAGAGACTGTGTCTGCCACAATATGAAACTGACCACACTCGGAGATGTATACCAGTGTGTAAAGGGCACCGGCGGAGAGGAAATCAAGCTGGACGAAGAAGTGCGTATAAAAGCAAAACGCTGTATTGATACCATGCTGGAACTTGGCAATTAAAGCAGGTCAGCCTGCAAAGATGCGCGCCCTGCGGAGTCAAAGATGATGCTGTGTCTCCGCAAGGGCGCGAAAGTGTGCGGTAAACGCACACTTTATTTTTTTACCGATTTTACAAGGGAATCCAATGTAACAGTTGTGGTGGTATCACCGGCAAGGAGCGTGTACGTTTCTCCGCTGGTGAGCTTGGGACAACTGATTACAAATGGTGTTTTTTCCGTGGATATCCGGTTTCATCCGGCCCTCAAAGGCTTCTGTTATCTGCCGGTACTGTGTACGGTTGAGCAGATATTTCATTTCGTATCGTTTAAAGATCATTTGATCACTCATGATGGTTCTCCTTTATTTTGATAGGATCAGTATAGCGGGGGAACTTTAAATGAACTTTAAAAGGCACACAGGTATTCTGAAAACAATTTATGAAGAAAGAAAAGGAAAACTTAAGAGAATCTAAATTGACTTGCAACATAAACTTATATAAAATAAAAAGCGCGGAGATGTTCGCAGAGTTCATTTCAAACGAAGAGGAGGAATTTTATATGATATGTCCGAAGTGCGGCAGTGAAATGCCGGATGACAGTGCGTTCTGTACCAGATGTGGAGCCAGCTTACATACAGGAACACAGGAAAATCAGAATTCGCAGGGAGGACCACAGCAGGGAAATCCGCAGGGGACGCCATACGGCTACGGAAATCCACAGGGAAACAACGGAGCGTATTATGGCAATCCACAGATGAACAATGGGATGCCGTATGGGCAGCCTTATATAGATCCTAAGGATCATTCCACAGAATTTGACGGAAAAGATATTGCGGAG
>ULXI01020603.1_pt1 | contig 10912 bp, 8 predicted proteins | sample 1961181 | NCBI WGS metagenome assembly ULXI01 (sample SAMEA4835835, study PRJEB28245) | human gut metagenome | biome: gut microbiome; material: fecal sample | place: Denmark | collected 2008 | reverse complement strand
CTGGCGGAGATTCTCCACCGCGTGGAAGCAGTCGGGGCTTTTCTGAATGTATTGCAGCATGGATGAAATCATGATAATCCTCCCATTTTTTCGATAATGCGTATAAAAAGGGGCGTCCTCCGGCCGGAGGACGCCCCTTTTGGGGTCTGATCTTTCCGCAGTCAGCGGAACAGAAGCGTCAGAATCAGGATAAACACTCCGAATCCCACCAGATAAGCCGCACAGATCAGCAGCGACGCCTTCATGGTTCCGAAGAAGAAGGCATGCCGGTCCTGCTTGCTCAGGGAATTGTCAACCCAGGGGGGAGATTTCTTGGCTTCCTCCCGCTCCTCCGGCTGCTCCTCCCGCTGGTAAGCGCTGCCGGGCAGATTGCCGAACAGCGACGGGCGCTTCACCTGGGACATGTCCGCTATGGTGCGGCCGTCGTCGTCCTCCCAGTGTTTTTCCTTCCTGGCCATTACTTCTGGTCGTACAGGTGGCAGACCACGAAGTGGCCGGGCTCGATCTCGCGCTGCTCAGGCACCTCGGTCTTGCACTGCTCCATGCACTGGGCACAGCGGGTGTGGAACTTGCAGCCTGCGGGGGGATTGGCGGGGGAAGGAATGGAACCCTCCAGCACAATGCGGTTCATCTTGGCCGTGGGGTCCGGCACGGGGATGGCGGAGAACAGGGCCTTGGTGTAGGGGTGCAGAGGATTCTTGAAGATATCCTCAGTGGCGCCGTATTCCACCAGGTTGCCCAGGTACATGACGCCCACGGTGTCGGAGATGTGCTCCACCACGGACAGGTCGTGGGAGATGAACAGGTAGGTGAACTTGTACTGCTCCTGGAGCTCCTTCAGCAGGTTGATGATCTGGGCCTGGATGGACACATCCAGAGCGGAAACGGGCTCATCGCAGACGATGAACTCGGGCTTCAGAGCCAGAGCGCGGGCGATGCAGATACGCTGGCGCTGGCCGCCGGAGAACTCGTGGGGATAGCGGTCCTTGTGGAAGGACTGCAGGCCGCAGTCGTCCATGACCTTGTCGATGTAGTCGTCGAACTCCTCCTTGGAGACCAGTCCGTGCTCACGGACGGCCTCGCCGATGATCTCGCCCACGGGCATACGGGGCTGCAGAGAGGAGAAGGGGTCCTGGAAGATGATCTGCATCTTGGTGCGCATGTCGCGCATCTCCTTGGCGTTGAGGTCATAGACCTCCTGGCCGTTGAACAGCACCTGGCCGTCGGTCTTTTCGCCGGACAGACGGAGGATGGTGCGGCCGGTGGTGGTCTTGCCGCAGCCGGACTCGCCCACCAGACCCATGGTGGTGCCGCGCTTGAGGTTGAAGGTGACGCCGTCCACGGCCTTCACGTAACCCACGGTCTTGTTGAGCATACCACCCTTGATGGGGAAGTATTTCTTCAGGTCCTTGACCTGGAGGATATACTGAGGATCGTACTGGACCTGCTCCTCAGCGGTCTTCTTGACATCAGCCATTCTGAGCGTCCTCCTTTCCGTAGTAACGGTAGCAGCTGACCATATGGGTGGGGGACAGCTGGATCATGTGAGGATACTCACCCTGGCAGCCTTCCACGCACATTTCGCAGCGATCCTTGAAATAGCAGTAGTTGGGCATGTTGATGGGGTTGGGGACCTTGCCGGGGATGGAATACAGCTTATCCACCTTCTTACCGACCATGGGCTTGGAGGCCATCAGGCCGATGGTGTAGGGGTGAGCGGGATTGGCGAAGATCTCCTGGGCGGTGCCCTTTTCCACCACGCGGCCGGCGTACATGACCACCACATAGTCGGCCATTTCGGCGATGACACCCAGGTCGTGGGTGATCAGCATGATGGAGGAGTTGATCTTATCCTTCAGGTTGCGCAGCAGGTCCAGAATCTGGGCCTGGATGGTCACGTCCAGAGCCGTGGTGGGCTCGTCGGCGATGATCAGGCGGGGATTGCAGGACAGGGCCATGGCGATCATGACACGCTGACGCATACCGCCGGACAGCTCGTGGGGGTACATCTTATAGACGCCCTCGCTGTTGGCGATGCCGGCCATCTCCAGCAGATGGATGGAGCGGGCCTTGATGTCCTCGGGGGTCTTGCCCTCACCGTCGTGCAGGGCAATGACCTCGTCCAGCTGGGCACCGATGCGGAACACCGGGTTCAGGCTGGTCATGGGCTCCTGGAAAATCATGGACATATAGTTGCCGCGGAGCTTCTGCATCTGCTCGATGGGGGTCTTGGTGATGTCGTAGGCCTTGCCGTTGCCGAGATTCAGGCGAATCTCGCCCTCCACGATCTGGCCCTGGGGCCGCTGGAGCAGCTGCATGATGGACAGGCTGGTGACGGACTTGCCGCAGCCGGACTCGCCCACCACGCCCACGGTCTTGCCGATGGGCACGTCGAAGGAGACGCCGTCCACAGCCCGGACGGTACCCACGTCAGAGAAGAAGTAGGTATGCAGGTTCTCGATCTCCAGGGAGTTATTCTGGTCGTGCATCTGGGTGAGGAACTCCTCCTCAGGCACGTTCTTGCGCTTGTGCAGCTTTTCAAACTGGTCCGTGATCTTGCGGTTCTCCCGGGAAATCCGGCGAGACTCCTTGGCGGACAGATAGCCGCTTTCGTTTTTCTTAGCCATATGATCTCCTCCTTCCTCAGCGCTTCATCTTCGGGTCAAAGGCATCCCGCAGACCGTCGCCAACCAGGTTGAATGCCAGAACCGTCAGCAGCAGCAGCACGCCGGCGGGGATCCAGATGAACCAATAGGTGGTCAGAACGTGGGTGTTATTGACGTCGCTGATGATATTGCCCCAGGAAGCGAAGGGGAACTTGACGCCCAGGCCCAGGAAGGACAGGGTAGCCTCCATGATGATGACGCTGCCCAGGCCCATGGTGCAGGTGACGATCAGCTGGGGAATGACATTGGGGATCAGGTGCTTGAAGATCCGGCGGGACACGCTGAGGCCGCAGGCCTCGGCGGCGGTCATGTACTCCTGCTCACGCAGGGACAGGATCTGGCCGCGGACCAGACGGGCGATACCAGCCCAGCCCAGGAAGCCCAGGATCAGCATTAAGTAGACCATTCGGATGGTGGGGTCCACGCGGGATGCATCCATGGCCGCGCCCAGAATAATGATGATGGGCATGGAGGGGATGCAGTAGAAGATATCGACGATACGCATGATCAGGTTATCCACCCAGCCGCCGAAGTAGCCGGAGATACCGCCGAAGATCACGCCGATGACGGTCTCAATGATGATGACGATGAAGCCGATCAGCAGGGAGACGCGGCCGCCGTACATCAGGCGGGTCAGCATATCCATACCGTACATATCGGTGCCCAGCCAGTGGTCCTTGCTGGGGAAGGAATACTGATCGTACTGACGGCTGGGCTTCTCCTGAAGGATCTTCCAGCTCATGGTGGCAGGATCATACTCCAGATCGTACTCAGCGGTGGCGCTGGTGGGAGTATCCTCCTGGGTGGGAGCGTTGGGGTCCTCGGTGTTGATGCCGGAGGACGGCTCCTCGGTGTCGGGCTCCTCCTCAGGCTCCTCGGCGACGATCAGGGACTCGTCGGTGTAGCTGAAGGTGGCCTTGCCGTTTTCAGCGGTGGCAATGGCGGCATACAGCTTCTCCTTGAAGTCGCGGCTCAGGAACACGTCGGGGGAAATGGCGTTGACGATGATGTTGCTGACATAGGCCACATCGGCGCCGTCCTGGGAGGTGATGCTGCCATCCTCAGCCAGGGTGTAGGCTACGCCGTCGGCGGTGAATTCCTTAGCGCCGGAGGCGGAGGCCAGCAGAGCCTGATACTTGAAGTCGAAGGACAGGGTGCTGTCCTTGGCGGAGGCGTTCACCAGCTCCTTGCCGGCGTAGCCCACCACCTGACCGTTGTATTCCACGGAATAGAAGTCGTCGGAAACCTTGGTCAGGGTGAAGTTGTCGCTCTTGTTGGAGAAGGTGGTCTTCCCCTGCTGGATGGCCAGCATAGCTCTGGCCTGGGCGGTGAGGCCAAACACCTCGTCGTTGTTGCTGGCGTACTGGAACTCGGTGTTTTCCTTGGCCGCGCCGAAGTCACGGCGGATGGTCTTATCGGTGTAGAAGAACTGGTCCTGACCATAGGGGGAGATCAGGCCGCCGATGAAGGAAAACACGAACATGAAAACCAGGATGACCAGACCGGTGACGGCCATGCGGTTGCGGATGAAGCGCTTGGCCACCAGCATACCGGGAGAAAGGACCTTAACACGACGGTCATCGTTCAGAGAATACTGCTCCTGAGCAGGCTCCTGGTCGGCGTGCTTCATTTCCTCGCGGATCTCCTCACGGATCTCCTGCTCGGCCTGCTGCTCATTGATCTTATCTTTGCGATCTGCCATTTTACTTCCTCCTCCCTTCTTAAGCGATGCGTACCCGCGGATCGACCACGGCGTACAGAATATCAGAAATCAGGTTACCCAACAGGGTCAGCACGGCCATAAAGACCAGGTAGAACATGGAGAACGGAATATCGCCGCCCACCATGGACTGGTAGGAAATGTAGCCGATGCCGGGGATGGAGTACAGCGTCTCGGTGATCAGTGCACCGGAGAACAGGCCGGGCAGAGAACCGCCGATGATGGTGACCAGGGGGATCAGGGTGTTGCGGAACGCATGGTGATAGATGACCTTACGCTCGGACAGACCCTTGGCCCGGGCCGTGCGGATGAAGTCAGCGTTGAGCACCTCCAGCATGTTGGTGCGGGTGTAACGCATGAGGGAACCGACACTGATAACCACCAGGGTGACGATGGGCAGAACCAGATGATGTCCCATGTCCAGGAGCTTCCCGAAGGCCGAGAGTTGCTCGTGATTGCGGCCGGTGAGACCATACAGGTCGAACCAGCCCAGCTTCACGGAGAAAAACAGCTTCAGCAGAGAAGCAAAGAAGAAAGTGGGCAGCGAAATACCGGCCAAAGCCAGCACCGAAATGACATAGTCTGTCTTGCTGTACTGCTTGGTGGCGGCAATGACACCCAGGGGGATCGCGATGATGATCTGCAGCACGAAGGCGATCAGGCCCATGAAGAAGGAGATCCACACACAGTTGTTGAATACTTCCGTGACGGGTTTGGTCCACAGCCAGCTGTCGCCGAATTTGAAGGTCAGCATCTGGCCCAGCCACTTGAAGAAGCCGGGGATAATGCCCACATCCAGGTTGTACATGTGGGTGAGCTGCTCCATCCACTCCTCAAAGGACTTGGAACCGGGCTGCATGGACTTCTGACGCGCCATAGCCTCCACGTAGGACGTGGGGAGACAGCGCATCAATGCGTAGATGACGAATGCGACAAGGAACAGGATGACGATTGAGATTAGAATTCTTTTGATGATGTATTTGCGCACTGATAACCCTCCGATCTGATGATACAGTGATGCAGATTGGCGGAACACGTCTGTTCCGCCCCTCCCTATAGACTACCCACTGCACATCAAGCAACACCCCCGGCCCCGCCCGGGTCGCTCCTTGATATGCAGTCGGGGCACCCCCCGGCGGCCGGAGCCGCCGGGGGCGTACCTTGTGACTTAACCTATGTTGTCGTACAGGTCTTGGGTGCGGAACTTTGTCAGTTCAGCTCGATCTTCTCGACCTCGTTCAGCCAGCCATAGAAGGTGGTGATGTCGGGGGTGACAGTGTTCATGTTGACACGCTGGGTGGAGAAGATGATGGCGTTCTGACGCTGATAGACAGGAACCTCAACGGCCCAGTCAACGATGATGTCCAGGCAGGACTTGTACAGAGTCTTACGATAGCTCTGGTCCAGAGAATTGCGGGCATCCAGAATCAGCTGGTTCAGCTCGGCATCGTTGATGTCGTACATGTAGTTGGAGCCGCCGGCAGCCTTGCCGTCCATGCCGGAGAAGTAGATCTGATACATATCAGGATCCGGGGTGGCGCTCCAAGCGGCAGCCCACATGTCAGCCTGGTCGGCCTCGATGGTATCCCACAGCTGCGTGCTGTCGGACAGGTCGGTGACGATCAGGTGCACGCCGATCTTCTCCAGAGCCTTGGAGGCCTCGGTGAGGATCATGAAGGAGGGGTGATCGCCCTTGCCGTCGGCGGGGATCAGGGCCTCGCGCTCGATGGCGTAGTTAGCGGTATCCATACCACCCTCGGGGTTGGAGACGACCTTGCCGTTCTCGACCTTGCAGCCGGCGGCCTCGAAGAAGGTCAGGGCAGCCTGCAGGGCGGCCTCATACTTCTGCTCGTCGTTCATGTCGGAGGTATAGATGTCCTTACCCTGAGCATCCACAGAGAAAGCGACCTTGTAGCCAGGATCGGCAGCCTGAGGAGCAGCCCAAGAGGTGTTGGAGATGGGGTAGTTGATGACGGAAGCGCGCTCGCCATAGTAGGACTCGATGGCGACGGTGCGGTAAGCAGCCAGAACGGTGGCGAAAGCCTTACGATAAGCCTTGGAGGCATCGGAGCCAGGCTCCTTGTTGACGTTCATGGTGTTGGCGCTCATGCCGAGGTAACCATAGCCCAGGTTATCCACGGTATCGGTGGTGATGGCGGGGCCGTTGACATCGTCGTTCTTGTTGGCAGCCTTGATGGCGTCCACGGTGGTGGAGCTGAAGGAAGGATCGGTGATATCCACGGTGCCGGTGACGACGCCGTTGAGCTTATCGTCTTCCTGAGTCTGCAGGAAGTTGACATACTTGGTCTTGGGGGCGCCCAGATAGTAGGAATCGTTAGCCTCGAAGTTAACGGTACCATTCTCGAACTTGATGAACTTGTAGGGGCCGGCACCCAGGGGGGTAGTGGTCTTCTCGCGAACGTGGCTCAGATCGCCCTTGTCAAAGCCGAACTGGTTGTTCTCGTAGTTGTACTTGGTCTTCTCGCCATAGTAGTGCATGGGGGCGATGGTCACACCCAGCTGATAGATGGCGGTGGCATCCACCTGGGTCAGGGTGACGGTCATGCTGTAGTCGCCGGTCTTCTTGATGCCGGAGATGTTGGCAGCGGAGTCACCGGTCTTGATACCCTTGGTGTACTTGGTCTCGTAGTCGTTCAGCAGGCTGGTGAAGGTGGTGCCTTCGGGCTTCTCAGCGTCGACAGCCTCGGCCAGGGAGGGATACTTGGCGACGATGGCATTGAAGGCATCCGCCTCAGTAGCATCGGCGGGCAGCTCAAAGCCCCAGTTCTTCATGCAGGCGGCAACGGAATCGCCCTCGGCGTTAGCGCCCTGGGCAATGCAGTACTGCATGATGGCCTGGACGAACTTCACGCCGGCCTGATCCACGTCAGCCCAGAAGGCAGTCTGCTCTTCCTCGGTCCACTTGTTGTTGGTGAAGTCGGTGTTGTCGCGGCCGGCAGCCAGCATCAGGTTGTACAGGGTGTCCATACCGGAACGGTAAGCATCCATGCCCTCGATGGGCAGAGCAAACAGGGTGCTGTTGCCGTCGTAGGTAGGATCGCACAGGACGTACATGGAGAAGATGACGTCGTCGATGGTGATAGGCTCGCCGTCGGAGAACTTCAGATCCTCGCGCAGCTTGAAGTTGTAGTCCACAGTGCCGTCGGTGTTCTCCACGATCTCGCAGTCAGCGGGACCATAGTAGGTGTAGTCGGTGCCATTGTAGGCCTTGGTTTCGCCTTCGATACCCTTCATGATGATGGCGCCCTGGCGATCGCCGTACAGCAGGCTGATAGCGGTCATGACCCAGACGTCCTGGTCATAAGCGGTCTCGGAGAAGAAGGGGGAGAACTTGCTGTTGAACGGGGAATAACCCACGACCAACGGGGTGTCGTTGTTCTGCTTGCCTTTGTTGCCGCAGCCAACGAACAGGCCCAGGCACATGACAGCGCAAAGTACCAGAGCCAAGATACGGGTAGCTTTCTTCATTGGAATCCTCCTTAAATTTTTTTGAACACGGGCAGAAGCCCGGAGTTCACAAAAGAAATTGGTGGATCACGCCTGAGGCGTATCCAAGTCCCGGGCGGGGAGCTTTTCCCATTTCAGGGTCAGCATATACCGCCACAGGAGCCACGCTCCCCCGGCCACCAGCGCCTTCAGCGCCAGGTAGGCGATCACGGAGGCCACGCGGCCGCCGGAGCCGTTCATGGCCAGGTACAGCACCATGGTCACGAAGCCCAGGCCCGCGAAGATCATGCAGAGCATGGCCCGGTGGGGCAGCGCCTGCACGCTCTTTTTATAAATGTACTCCCGGATGGGTTCCTCCGCCTTCCGCAGCCGGAGCACCGCCCAGATCACGCTGACCGCCGCCGCGGCCTCGCAGATATAGGGGAGGATGACGTACCAGCAGTTCAGCATGGCGGGGGCGTCGCTGCATCCGCCGGCCACCACGGCCAGCATGACGGCAACGCTCAGTCCCAGCAGCTCCCGCTGGACCCGGTCGCGGCTGCGGCCCTGGTCCACATAGGAGTAGTGGGCGCCGGTATATACATAATCACCGGCAAGATTCACATGGAAATCGTTGAGATGGGCACGGCGTCCGCCGCGCTTTTTATTCTTTTCTGCCATGATCTTTCCTTTGGGGACGGCTGGGTGCGTCCACGGCTCGCTGTCCACTACGCACCAGTCTGTTCGCCGATGGCGGACGGTTTTTGTGCATTTTACTTATCGCCGCCCAGGATTAAAATGTTTTCCTAATTGTATCATGAAACAGTAGATTTTTCAACACTAAGATTAAACTTTCTGTGAATATTCCAAAAAAAATGACAATTATCCATTTTCTTTGTATTTTTATTCTCTTGCGCCGGATTTTCTGCTGTTTTTATCCGCTAACTTTCGCCGCAGATTAACGGTTAACAATTATATCTCGCAGATGTTTTCGGTGAACAGTTAGGTCAATTCGATCATGTTGTGGCAGAGCTGATAGTACTTCCCCTTCTGGTCCAGCAGCTCCTGGTGGTCGCCCCGCTCGATGATCCGCCCCTGCTCCAGCACCATGATGGCGTTGGCGTTGCGGACGGTGGAAAGGCGGTGGGCGATGACGAACACAGTGCGCCCGGCCATCAGGCCGTCCAGCCCCTGGCCGATGAGCTTCTCGGTGCGGGTGTCCACGGAGGAGGTGGCCTCGTCCAGAATCAGCACCGGAGCCCGGGACACCGCCGCCCGGGCGATGGCCACCAGCTGGCGCTGGCCCTGGCTGAGGTTGGCGCCGTCGGAATAGAGGACGGTGTCGTACCCCTGGGGCAGGTGGGAGATGAAATAGTGGGCGTTGGCGATCTTGGCGGCCTCCATGCACTCCTCATCGGTGGCGTCCAGGCGGCCGTAGCGGATGTTCTCCATCACCGTGCCGGTGAACAGGTGGGTGTCCTGCAGCACGATGCCCAGGGAGCGGCGCAGGTCGTCCTTGCGGATGTTGCGCACGTCGATGCCGTCATAGGTGATGGAGCCGGCCTGGATATCGTAAAACCGGTTGATGAGGTTGGTGATGGTGGTTTTTCCCGCGCCGGTGGAGCCGACGAAGGCGATCTTCTGGCCGGGCTTGGCGTACAGGGACAGGTCCCGCAGCACCGGCTTTTCCGGCACATAGGCAAAGTCCACATGGGAAAAGCGTACATCGCCCCGCAGGGGCACCAGGGTGCCGTCCGGCATACGCCAGTGGTAGTCGTCGCCCTTCTGCTCCAGGGTCACCTGGCCCTGGTCCTCCTCGGGAGGCAGGTCCAGGATGCCAAAAATCCGCTCGGCACCGGCCAGAGCCATCATCAGAGCGTTGAACTGCTCGGAGATCTGGCTGACGCGGTCGGCGAAGGTGCGGACATACTGCAAAAAGCCGATGAGGATGCCGCCGGCCCCCTCCCCTGTCAGCCACAGGACGCCCACCGCGCAGGTGATGGCGTAGAAGATGTGGGACAGGTTGTTGAGAATGGGGCCCACCATGGAGGTGACGGTGGTGGCGGTGGTGGAGGCCTTGCACAGGTCCTGGTTGATGACGTCGAACTGCTCCATGACCTCCTTTTCGTGGGTGAACACCTTCACGTCACGCTGGCCGGTGATCATCTCCTCCATATAGCCGCTGACGGCGGCGGTGAGGCGCTGCTGGCTGGCGTAGGTGCGCTTGCTGATTTTGGTGGTGACCCGCACCACCAGCACCACGATAGCCCCCAGCACCACCATGATGGCAAACAGCCGCATGGACAGGGCCAGCATCATGGCAACGGTCCCCACCAGGGAGGTGATGGAGATGGCCAGCTGGGTGATGCTGTGCTGCAAAAGCTCGTTGGTGGCCTCGATGTCGCTGGTGTAGTAGCTCATCAGGGCGCCGGTCTTGTTTTCGTCGAAGAACCGCACCGGCTGGCGCTGCATGGTGTCGAACAGCTCCGTGCGCAGCTGCTTCATGATGATGGCGCTGCACTCCAGCATCAGCCGGTTCAGCAGATAGTTGGTCAGGGCCGACAGCAGATACAGGCCCGCCAGGCCCAGGATCAGGCTGATGTACTTGGCGTAGGTCTCGTTGGGAGCCGCACCGCTGGCCTCCAGCAGGTTTGTCAGGGGCTTCATGCAGTAGGCAGCCCCGATGGTGGCCGCCACATAGGCCAGAATCGACAGCATGGCCGCCGTCAGCAGCAGGCGGCAGTGCTTGAAGTAGCACACCAGCCGCCACAGGATGGCGAAGGGGTTCTCTACCTTTTTATTATATTTCTGCAGGTCAACTCGCGGCATGATCCACCGCCCCCTCTCTCATCTGGCTCTCGTACACGTCACGGTAAATATGGCTGCGGGACAGCAGCTCCTGATGGGTGCCCATGTCCGCCAGACGCCCCTGGTCCAGCACCACAATGCGGTCGCAGGACATGATGGAGTTGATGCGCTGGGCAATGATGACCTTGGTGGCGCCGGGCAGGGCCGTCCGCAGACAGCGGCGGATGTGCTCGTCGGTGGCCATGTCCACGGCGGAGGTGGAGTCGTCCAG
>ULXI01062188.1_pt1 | contig 11121 bp, 12 predicted proteins | sample 1961181 | NCBI WGS metagenome assembly ULXI01 (sample SAMEA4835835, study PRJEB28245) | human gut metagenome | biome: gut microbiome; material: fecal sample | place: Denmark | collected 2008 | reverse complement strand
AAGAGTAGTTACCAACAGTAATTTTCATGTAACGTCATTTTTAGAGTATGGCAAAAAGAACATATTCATAAACGCATATATGTATCTTGCCATATTGGGAAATCAATTGCTTAGTTCCATTTTTGCAGATTATATTTCAATTTTGTCTAAATTACGACGGAATACAGCAGATATTCAAGGGATTTGGATAGATTATCAAAATAAAACGTTATTTTTGTAGCATAAAAAACGATAAAAATATGAACTTTAAATCGCATAAGAGTTGTTTTAGCGGACAAAGGGATAAGCCAAACATGGCTTGCAAAGAAGTTGGGAAGGAGTTTCAGTACGGTCAATGCTTATGTATGCAACCGCTCTCAACCCTATCTTACCACACTTCTTGAAATTGCGCAGTTGTTGTCTGTGGATATGAAAGAACTTATTACAGATGAGAAAGAACGTAATGATTAAAATGATTATAGTTGCAAAATAACTATGGTATGAGAATAAACAAATGGATTCCTGTCGCTTTGGCGATAAACATTATCTTGTTGCTTTTATATAGCATTAGAAGTCAAGCTGCCACTTTGGAAAAAGATATAAATAGTTATGTCGGAGAGGTGAAACTTTCCGACACAAGAATGTCTATAAGACTTACATTTGATGATGCCAACATTGGCACATTGAAAATTTCCAGATGGAACAAAAGGCTTGGCAAAACCAAAATTGAAGAATCTTATTTTGCATCATTAGAGGCTGATACGCTAACTTTGGCTGGAGAAATCTTTTATGACATCAAATACTTGTTTAAAAGAGAAAAGGAAAGAAGTTATATTTATGAGATAAACGATTCTCCAGATGGAGTTCTTTTCTATGACAAAAGCATAAGAAGAATAGAGCTGAAAGGCAAAAAAGAGACGAATGCAGACAGCCTATTTGTTAGCCGAATCATTGATGGGGATTTCTTTGACCAAGAACATTCCGAAGAGCAGGACTACAATTTGGTGATAAGGCATTGCTTGTCTCATACCGATGAGTCGTATGACGAGACTCTTTCTGAAGGATTGTGCCGAATGCTACAGAAATATCCCCAAAAGATAGAAGGACTGCGGAAAGCATTGAAACGATTGCCACCCAAACAGAGGGAAAAGGCAAACTACGAAATGATGGTTTTGATTGTTTCGGCATGGATGATGGAGCAAGATCCTGATTCCATTGAGCCGAAGAGTTTTTATCATACATATCCCTTTTTCAAGAAAAGCTCTATGATTGATAGAATCCTAATGGAACAAAAGCTATAATTCACTTCCTGCGGATTGCAAATCCGCAGCTTTAAAATACAAGAAATGAAACATCCTTATGAAGAATATGAAACATCCAAACTTTGGGGACTTGTAAAGTCCTCAATAGAAGAATTAGTTGAGAACAATGATGTGGAGCTTTTTACCCCAATAGAATATGTCGTAGGGTATATTTGCAAAAATATATCTTCAACTAATATAGTGAAGAACGAATGAGGAGTGAGCAGTATGAAATCAACAGAATTGAGTAAGATAACGAGAAAGCTGATACTCCCCGATAGGTTTAAGAAAAAGGGGCGGTTAGCATATTACACCTTGGCTCATAAAACAGGGGCAATGGTATTGGTCGGATTCTATTTGGATAATTCCATAGACCCAAATTCGTTCTTCGTCAACTATTTCGCTCAATGCCTTTATGCGCCATTTAGCACTTATAATTTCAGCTTAGGGGGCAGGCTTGGCTCTTATTGGGATATTAATAGAATGTCTGAACTTCAAGGCAAACTGAATGAATTTGATGTGTTTGATAAGCTGAATACATTTGAAGACATTCTGCTTTTCCTTAAAAAACATCCATATTATGGCTCAAGTTCTGGTCGTGACGAATACTATGCATTGACCTATTACATTTTGGAAGACTATCGCAAGTCGATGTCCTTTTTGGATAAAATAATCTCGTTGAGAAAGAGGGAAGATTACAACCTTTTCTTAGATAAGATAGAAAACGCTCGATTGCTGAAAGATTTTATAGAAAGAGGCGATTACGATAAAGGTATTAGCCAAATCTTACGGTGGCAAGAACAAACGATTAACGGAATAAAATTGTAGGAATCATGAAGAAACGAAGGAAAGACGATGACGACTCTTGCTTGGTGCAGTTTGTCAAAACCATATTGTTGTTGGCTTGTGTATATTGGGGACTTATTACGGCGATGCGAACAGTCGATGATAGTTGGTGGCTCATCGGAGGAATTGCAGTAGTTTCCTATCTGCTCGTCAAACTATTCAAGGATGATGACTATGTTTCAATGCATACGTGTACCCTTGCCATTGTATTGGGGGCAATAATCTTCACCACAAACTTTTATATTCCGATTTCTACGCAACAACGCCAAGCTGTTATCCAAGACCTTTACGGTTCGGGAGGCAAGATGAGAACAACGCGGTGTGTTCTTCGTTTTGCGGACAATGGACAAAAGGTAAATGTCGGTGGAGGATTCAACAAGGCAGACTATCATGTGGGCGACACCGTAACCGTTACTTATCAGCACGGATGCCTCGGAATGGATGTGGTGAGATACGTCAAATGATATTAGTGCAATGATTTGCTTGCTGCGGGTTATCCGCAAGTTCCAGAATTTATCAAAACAACATTTACGCAAAAACGAAAGATTTATGGCAGAGCATAATATCCAACAACTCAATAGATTCAAAATAGAGAGGGAAAACGCAATACAGTTTCCCCTAAGAAAAATGCTGAAGGATTCCATCAGTGAATATATTTTGTCTGACATCCAAAATGTAAACGTGAAATTGTGGAAAGAACTGATCTGCATTTCAAAAGTAAGCAATAAGGATGATGTGAAGCGACTAAAGCATTTTGTGAAAAATAACAAAAGCAATTTAGGCTCTATGCTTTATGATGAATTGAAATCCGCAGTGAAAGAAATTGCAGAAGACTTCGAATGGGTATGTAGCAAAGACGGACAGATAATCATGAAGATTGGGGACTGGATAGAAAATGCCAGATTGCGCCTCGGCAAAGAATATCCTGATGTCCTCATATACATAGGACGTAGCTTTGTGAATCCCAAGGAACTAATTATAGGGGGTGTCGTCAATGATGATGATGAGCAAAAGTTATTTGAAAACTATTTCAATAACCAAAATCCACCAGTTCCTATTCATTTCAAAATAATTGTTCAAAACGAAGAATAAACCAAGTAAGAAATCATGAACAACGATATTTTGCTTTCTACGAAATTTAAATCCATAGGAGAGGACGCTACTGTCAGTATGCCCTCCCAAATAAAGGCATTGTTTGGCATGAACCCACAAATTGACGTTCGCTTGATAGACTATGACTATATAGGAGATGCAAAAGATGATGATTACACCTCCTTTGCAGAGAAATTATATAAGGCAAATCCTAATGCTCATTACATATTGGTTACGCATTCCAATGAACTTAAAGACAGTTTGTTGGTAAGAAAAACTTTTCATTTTGATTTGACAGGATTTTATTTCAGTGAAGAAATCCAAACTTGGAGTGTTCCCATAAGCAACAATACCATTGTGTTCTTGGGCGTTATAGAAATAGAAACTTTTGAAGATTTAAAGACTGCAATTAGATTCTTGTTTTCAGGAATATATGATTCCCAAAACTTCCTAATACAACATGGTAGTACCTTTGTAAAAAGCGAGATTGTGAACATCTTGGAAAGGGCTTTGCTTCCCATAAAGAATAGGTATGGGGAAAATCAAGACGTAATTATATCTATGGCCTCAGTATGCCAGCATAAAAAAGATATAATGGTTTTATATCCTTATGGTGGTACAGATTTCGGAAGTTTTATGCTATTTGTTGTGTAGGTTGGATATAATCTGCATAACAGCATTGTTATTTTCCACAACTCTGTGCAATTATCCGGTTTTGTCATTTCAAGAATATGGCAAAAGAACAAATATTCATTGCAAACATATATCTTGCTGTGTTAGAAAACCATTTATTTAAGTTCCACATTTACAGATTCTATTTTCATTTTGTCTAAATTACGATAGAATATTGTAGATTTTCAAGGGATTATAACCGATTATCACTACAAAATGTTATTTTTGTAGCAGGAAACTGTGTTTTTCTGTCTTTTCGTCTAAGATGCAGTGTCTCTCTTCGTCACTAAACGCCGTGACCCATCATTAAAAATCCCCAGCACGAGGAATCGTGCTGGGGATTGATATCCTATTACTTGAAGGAATAGTCCTTCTGTAATGTGGTCGGTCTAAGCTTACTTCACGTAAACGATAGCGAGACGGTTAGAGGTGACGCCCTGGACACCCTTACCGGTAGCCTCGTCAACGATCACGCCGCGACCCTTGAGGTACTTAGCGACGACGTCGGCACGAGCCTGAGACAGACGATCGTTGATAGCCTTAGAACCCTCGGGAGAAGCCGTACCAACAATCTGTACGTGTGCACCCTTCTTGATAGCATCGAGCGCCTTCATATCCTCCTTGGTGAGGTTGGCCTTGCCCTGAGCGAAGGCGACGAAGACGAGGTCAGACACGCACACATCGTGATGAGCAGCAGGTACCTCTACACGCTTCTCGACGATCTTCTCGACCACCTCCGGCTTGCGGTTGCGGAGCTCATTGACCTGAGCGTTGAGAGCGTCGACCTCAGCCTGGTGCTGTGCGTTGATGGCGTCCACATCCGGGGTGCGGCTCCAAGTAGCCTTGCCGAGGTTGTAGGTCAAGCCGATCTCAGCATAGAGACGGTTGTCGTGGCTGTCCCATCCGCGCTTGCCATTGCTCTTGTCGATACCGTCGGCATCGCCCTCAAGACGATCCCAACCCAACTCGAGGTTGACAGCCAGCTTCGGAGAAACACGGAAGGTGTTGAGAACACCAACGCCCAGCTGCATAGCATAGGTGTTGTAGCTCATGTTGCGGGTGATACCACCGCCAGCGAAGGGAATGAGGTTCCAGATACGCTTCTCGTTGTAGCCGCAGATCAAGTTGCTGAGGTTGAAGAGCACCTGCTCGTTCGCCGTCCAGTACTTGTTGCTCTTGCTGGTCTCGTTGTCCAGGACCGTCTTGCCCCAAATACCATTGATCTTGGTACGGAGACCGATGCCCGGCGTGAACCACTTACCCACGGCAACCGAAGCACCTACATGAGAACGGAAATCCTCGATCGGGCTATTGCTGTTGCCAGCACCATGCTCCTGACCTGAGTACCATGCATTCCAGTTGGCACCAGCCTGAATGAACCAATTGCTCCAGAAAGAATTTGTAGCGACGCTATGCTTCTGTACAGGAGCCTCCTGAGCGAAACCCGTTGCCGTCATACCGGCAAGAGCCATAACCATTAATAACTTTTTCATAACTACTATAATTTAAATTTATTATTTAGAGTTTCCTCTCGGTTGCAAGTCCGTGATTAATTCTGAATGGCTTTTGGTTGCAAAGTTAATGATTATTTTCCAAATCAATGCAAATAAATTGAAATCTTTTTCCATCTACCGTGTATTTTTTGACCTCAGTCATTCAAAATATACGGTTATGAGGCAAAAAGATGGTCTATCTCCTGTTGGGAGAGTATGGCGACTATCACCTTTCCGTCGGGCGTATATTTCATGTTTTCGCACGAAAAGAGCCGGTTGACGATGCTTTCCATTTCCTCGTTGCTGAGCACTTGGCCGATGGGGATGGCTGCGCTCCGTGCCATGGTCAGTGCGAGTGAACGATCGATCTCATCCTTCACCTCTGCCGTCTTTGCCTCCGTGTCGCCCACCATTTGCAGGAGCAGATCCGGGATGTTCAGTCCTTCTAGTCCCGTGGGTACGGTCCCTATCGAGTAGCAGCCGTTGCCCAGATCGGACAACTCAAAGCCCATCGCCTCCAGTTCGGGTACGACGGCGGGCAGGCGTTGCTGTGAGGCTGGGGCAAACTGCACCATCTCGGGGAAGAGCAAGCGCTGTGCACTCGGTTTGCGTTGTGCCAACTGGCGCAGATAGTCCTCGTAGAGGATGCGCGTGTGGGCACGGTGCTGGTCGATCATCATCAGGCCCGACTTCACGGACGACATGATATACTGTCCCTTGAACTGGTAGTGGGAGGGAGCTTTCTCCTCCACTATCGTTTCTGTGGGTGTGGTTTCCTGTTGCGAGGCAAACAGATCCGTCTGAGGTTCAGATGGGCTCTCTGCCTCTGTGCCTTTCAGTCCCTCATAGAGTTGGTCCCATCCCTCGGGAGCTGCGGGTTGGCGGTAGTTCTCCGATGGAGTCTCTTTGAAAGGATTGTAGCTCGGGTTGTATTGCACCTTGGGCGCGCAGATATCCCTTGACGAGTCGTCGAAAACGGGAATCTCCGGTTTCGCCTCAGAGTCGAAGTCGATGGTGGGAATGTTGTTGAATTTGCCCACCGCGTCCTTGACGGCCGCCATGAGGATTTGCCAGATGGCCTGCTCGTTCTCAAACTTGATCTCGGTCTTGGTGGGATGGATGTTGACGTCGATGTCCTCCGGGCGCACGGTGAAATAGAAGAAATAGGGCACCTGCTCATCGGTGGGAATCAGTCGGTCGAATGCCGAGATCACCGCCTTGTGGAAGTAGGGATGGCGCATGTAGCGACCATTGACGAAGAAATACTGCGTGTTGCACTTCTTCTTTGATGATTCTGGTTTGCCTACGAAGCCCTGGAGCGTGCAGATGGAAGTCTCCACCTCCCTTACGGGCAGCAAGTCTTTGTCGAGTTTGCGTCCGAAGATGTCGATAATGCGCTTGTGGAGGTTTGTCGCCTTGAGGTTGAACACCTCCGCCCCGTTGCTCCGCAGCGTAAAGTTGATGTCGTTATAGACCAATGCGATCCGTTCGAAGGCCGCGATGATGTTGTTTAGTTCCGTGGCGTTCGACTTGAGAAACTTCCGTCTTGCCGGCACGTTGTAGAACAAGTTTTCCACCAGGAAGTTGGCCCCCACGGGGCAGGCGCAAGGCTCCTGGCCTTGAAAACGGCTGCCGGCGATGGTCAGATGTGTGCCCACCTCCTCGTTCTCCGTCCTTGTCTGGAGGTCCACTTGGGAAACGGCTACAATCGAAGGCAACGCCTCGCCACGAAACCCCATGGTGCGGAGTGCGAAAAGATCGTCGGCCTGTCGGATCTTAGAGGTGGCATGGCGCTCGAAGGCCAGTCGTGCGTCCGTCTCGGACATGCCCTTTCCGTCGTCGATGACCTGGATAGAGGTGCGCCCTGCATCCACTACCAGCACGTCGATGTGCTTGGCTCCCGCATCTACCGCATTCTCCACCAGTTCCTTGATGACGGAAGCCGGTCGCTGTATCACCTCTCCCGCAGCTATCTGGTTGGCTACGCTGTCGGGAAGCAGTTGAATGATGTCGCTCATATTTGTTGTCTTCTATATTACTGTTGCCTTCACTCGTTTTTCATCTACTCTCTATACGCTCGTCATGTCTTCTCTCGTCACCCTTTCATCCTATCCCCACGCGCCCAGCAAGAGCAGGACTGCTGCGGCAGCTATTGCCGTGATCGCACCCCATAGCCATGCTGCCGTCGTCGTGCTGCGTCGCTTGGCCCGGCGCTGCCTTGCAGCCTCGGCAAAGAGCATGTGCAGTCTCTCCTGACGGTCCGACACCTTGTCCTCCGTCTTTCGTACCCCATCTTTGCTCATCTCCTCCCTGAGCAGGCGCAGTTGTTCCTTGCGCTCGTCGATAAACTGGAAGCGGTGGGAGAAGTGGCGCGGCTTTGGCTGATGAAAAAGTCCCCTCATCGTCGTTTCGTCTCCGGATTGAAGCGATCGACGATGCGTTGGCGAGGTGGTGCTGCCACCTTGCGATACAGTCTCTGCAGGCTCTGCGCCTTGGTCACGCGGCGGAACACATCGTCCTTGTCGCGTGGACGGAGGTTCTCCAGCCATACAAAGCCTCGCAGCTGCCTGTGCTCAGGCGGAATCTGGTTCAGCGGATACATCATACCCTCTGTCTTCGGCATCCATATCTTCTCCAGTTTTCGCTCGGGCGAGAGAAACATCCGCATCGTGTCGGTCTCGACATAGACCATGCCGATGAGTGTGCTGTCCTTATCGTCGGTGGGGTAGAAGATGGTCAGCACATTATCGACGGCCGTGGCCTGTCGTACCGTCCCGTCTATGAAGTGGGCGTGCATGGACTTCGCGCTGATCTGGTTGAAGTGCTCGCGGTCCGTCATCCGTTCTATCGAGAGGGCGTTGCCCATGACATAGGCGTCGCGCACGGTGGAGTCGTTCATGAACGCCCGGATGCTGTCTCCCAGGATCTGTCGTTCGCCGTTCCATAGCACGGGGTCGTCGTAGAGCGTGATGCAGGAGTCGAGCGTGTTGGCGACGAGCAGTCCGCAGACCGCCTGGATGTCCGTGCGGTATGCCCGCACGTTGTCCACGCCATAGACCTCCCGATATACCGAGTCGGTATTGACGTTCCACGCTCTCATCCTCACCGTGTCGGCATGGACGTAGAGCGTGTCGCCCTGCGAGAAGTCCAGAGCCAAGGGTCCCGAGTCGCCACCGTAGGCGAGTGCAGCCTCCTCGGTGTAGAAGCAGTCCTCGGCGCGGAACGCATTCTTGTTTTTGCGGTCGAGGTAATCGACACGTCCGTGCGCCTCGCCCATCCGCGTCTTCTCATTATATAATAGCGTGTCGCCCTTGATGACCCGCTGTGCCCCACGGTCGTCAACCCAGGCGTTGCCATAGTTCTCCATCTCGCCCGTTGTGGCGTTATAGACCACATGCTGTCCGCGGATGGTGCGGTCGTTCTGTTTGTCCTCGATATCGACGTCGCCCCTGCCCTCCATGTGGCCCGAGTTGCTGTTGTACCAGACATCCTTGCCCTTGATGACGCGGTGCGCCTTCTTGTCGTTGATGGTCACGCCCTGGTGGCCCTCGGCGTCACCCGTCTCGTTGTTGAAGGTGATGTTGTAGCCGTCGATGTCTCTTTCTGGCGATGTGATAGTGGTATGGCCCACCGTCCGTGCCGAACCCGTTATCTGGTTGAAGAAGCCCTCGTTGGTATGGATCACGCCGCCGTCGCTCATGCGCAGCGTCGATTTTCCCACCACGTGGACCTCGCCCGTCTCCATGTTGCCTGCTGCCGTTGGTGTGTGGACCGACCGGATGCGTCCTTGTGCGGACCGCATCACCACGTCGCCCATGAAGCGGAAATCCTTGGTCTTGGTGTTGTAGTGGCCCTCGTCGGCGATGATGGTATTGGGGCCAGCCACGATGGTACCCCTGCCGTCGAAGAACTTTGCCTCGTCCGACATCAAGTTGTAGTCGAGGCTGTCGCAGCGCAACAGTCGTCCCGGCTCGCGCACCACCACATGCCCGCGTGCCCGTAGCATCTGTCCCAGCCCCTCATAGTGGAGGCGCCCACACTCCAGCGTGGCTCCTCCGGGGCGTGTCACCTTGACGTGGCCGAAGGCCTGAAAGAACGATCGCTCCTGGCTCAGCCAAGCACTGTCGCAACGAAGCGTCATGCCATCGTAGCGGAAGCGCACGTTGCCCCGCGCCACCTGGATGTCGGGCCTTACGGACTGGTTGTGCCATAGCACGTCGGCATGGTCGATATAGACTTTCTCCGTCGGTTTCTTCTTCTCTGTCGGTTTCTGTCCAATCGGTTTCTGCCCCTGCGCACTGATTGGGGCAAGGAGCAGGAATAACCCAAACAGGCATAGAACCCGCCATAGGGAAGTTCTATGCCCGCTTTTTGTTGGAAGTGAGGGAAAGGCGTTTGTTCTCATCTCACCTGACCCAACCCTCGTATTGGAAATTGCACCCACGATACTGCGGACTGATCCAAACGTAGGTGTCCTTGATTTTCTTCACCACCCATTCGTGGATTTTCTTCTGTCGCGCGTGACTCGTCACGATGTCGCTCATGGCCTGGAAATCCTCCTGGATATTGGCCTTGTGAGCGTCCGTGCGTGCCATCAGCCGGACGATGGCCGTCGTGACCTTGCCGCGGTCGGTGGTCATCCTAAATGCCTTCGACACCTGGCCCACCTTCATCGTATCGACGACAGCTGCCACCTCGGTCGGCAGGTCCTGCATGCGGAAGCGCGAGGTGCGTGACGACTCGTTGCTGTTGACCATCACACCGTGGTTGGCCTTTGTGTCCTTGTCGTCGGAGAGGAAGGCCGTGGCGGCGCCAAACTCAAACTTTCCTGCACGGATGTCGTCGGCGATACTGTCCAGACGTGCCTCGGCTGCCGTCAGCGAAGCCTCGGAGACCCGCGGGCGCAGCAGAATATGGCGGACGTTCACCTTGTCGCCCCGACGGTCGATGAGCTGTATGATATGATAGCCAAACTCTGTCTCTACGATCTTCGAAATCTTGTTGGGATCGGTGAGGTTGAAGGCAGCGTTGGCAAAAGCTGGGTCGAGCAGACCACGCCCCGTGTAGCCCAGTTCGCCACCTTGGCGTGCCGTACCCTTGTCCTCGGAATAGAGGCGGGCCAGCGTGGCAAAGGAAGTCTCCTTCTTTGTCACGCGCTCGGTGAACTCGCGCAGTTGATTCTTCACCCGGTTGATCTCCTCCTGCTCGATGATGGGGTTCTTCGTCAGGATCTGCACCTCCACGGTTGTGGGAATCTCGGGCAGACTGTCTGTGGGCATGTCCTTGAAATAGGCGCGCACCTCTGCTGGGCTCACCTCGATATCCTTCACCAGTTCCTGCTGCTCCTTCTGCACCAACTGCCGGTCGCGGAAGTCATCGTGCATGTCCTGCCGCATCTGTGAGATCGTCTTGCGCTGATACTGCTCCAGTCGCTCGCGCGAGCCGTCGATGGTCGGCAGCGAGAGCCAGTAGTTGATCTGCTGGTCCACGGCCTGGTTGATCTCCGACTCCGTGACCTCGATGCTGTCGAGAGCCGCCTGGTGGAGGAAGAGCTTCTGTACGGCTATCTGCTCCGGTATCTGGCAGTCGGGATCGCCGTCCCACTTGATGCCCTCGGCCTCGCTTTGCAGTCGGGTGATCTCCACCTCCGACTTCAGTATCGGCTCGTCGCCGACCACCCATATCACCTCGTCGATGACACTCTGGGGTGCGGGGCGTCCCGCTATGGTGGCCGTCTT
>ULXI01015520.1_pt1 | contig 11192 bp, 10 predicted proteins | sample 1961181 | NCBI WGS metagenome assembly ULXI01 (sample SAMEA4835835, study PRJEB28245) | human gut metagenome | biome: gut microbiome; material: fecal sample | place: Denmark | collected 2008 | reverse complement strand
CGGCGGTGTAACCGTTGACTCGCTTTATGATTTTAATGACATTGGAATTAAGAAAGGCGACAAAATCAAGCTTAAAGGCGATTTGACTGAAAAATATGTAAGGCAGAGAGATATGGACACTGTAAATGCCTCTCTTAACAGAACCGCAAGGCAGGTTCAATATGTTAAGGCTTTTGCATCTCAGGTTATTCCTGCCGTTACCCAAGATTTCAGTGTTGTTACAAGGCTTTATGACACCGCAAGCAAATACAGCACGACTAATCTTTCGCTTTCCAATGTAACATATCTTGCATCGCTTATGCTTTCAAAGGGTATTACAAATTTCGACACCGTAACTCTTGAGGGCGATATGCAGGAAAGCACGAAAAAAGATTATGCCGATTTTGTTTATGCGGAGTTTTATCCCGATAAGGATAAGCTTATGCAGTTAGTGCTTGATACATTTTATACCAAGCAGGACAAATAATTAAATTTCTAATATAATCCCTCCTTGCGAGGTTTATATTATATATTATACTTAAAGCTTACGTTGTAAGCAGAAAGGCTATAAGTTATGAATAAAGAAACTAAAAAAATGCTTTCTTTAAATGCCACAAAAATAAGAATGGGCATTATCGAAGGCACACATTCGGCTAAAGCAGGTCATCCGGGAGGAAGTCTTTCCTCGGCTGATTTATTTGCATATTTATATTTTGCCGAGATGAAAAACATTGACCCTAAAAATCCTAAAGCAGAAAACCGTGACAGATTTGTTCTTTCAAAAGGTCACTGCGCACCCGGTCTTTACAGTGCGCTTGCACTTAAAGGATTTTTCCCGTTTGAGGATTTAAAAACACTTCGTCATATTGGCTCATACCTTCAGGGCCATCCTAATATGAATACCGTTCCCGGAATTGATATGTCAACAGGTTCTCTCGGTCAAGGTATCAGCGCTGCCGCAGGTATGGCAAAGGGAGCTAAATATTTGGATAAGGATATCAACGTTTACACTCTTTTGGGTGACGGCGAGATAGAAGAAGGTCAAGTTTGGGAAGCTATGATGTTTGCAAGCCAATATAAGCTTGACAATCTTTGCGTTATCGTTGACGTAAACGGTCTTCAGATTGACGGCAAGTGTGAGGACGTTATGAACGCTGAGCCTATTGATAAGAAAATGGAAGCTTTCGGTCTTAACGTTATCAAAATTAACGGCAACGATTTTGACGAGCTTGAAAAGGCATTTAATGCTTTCCACAAAAATATCGGCTCAGGTAAGCCTTTCGGTATTATTATGAAAACAGTTAAGGGCTTAGGCGTGTCATATATGGAAAATCAGGTTGGTTGGCACGGCAAAGCACCTAACGATGAGGAATATGAAATTGCAATGAACGAGCTTAAAGCAAAGCTTGCAGAAATTGAGGAGGCGTAATTATGGCAGAAATTAAGAAAATAGCTACACGTGAAAGCTACGGTAATGCGCTTAAGGAATTGGCAAGCGAAGGTGCCGACAAGCTTGTAGTATTGGACGCTGACCTCTCAGCAGCAACAAAAACAGGAATTTTCAAAAAAGCACATCCAGACCGTCATTTTAACTGCGGTATTGCAGAGTCAAATATGATGTGCGTTGCCGCAGGACTCAGCACAATGGGGCTTGTTCCGTTCGCTTCAAGCTTTGCAATGTTCGCCGCAGGCAGAGCATTTGAGCAGGTTAGAAATACAATCGGTTATCCTCATCTTAATGTTAAAATCGGCGCAACACATGCAGGTATTTCAGTTGGTGAGGACGGCGCTTCACACCAGTGTTGCGAGGACTTTGCGCTTATGCGTTCAATTCCGGGTATGGTTGTTATTTGCCCGGCTGACGATATCGAGGCAAGGCAGGCTGTAAAGGCAGCATATAAGTATGAAGGTCCTGTTTATCTCAGATTCGGCAGACTTGCTGTTCCTGTTTTCCACAGTGAGGATTATAAATTTGAAATCGGCAAGGGCGAAGTTATCAAAGAAGGCTCAGACGTTTCAATTATCGCAAACGGCCTTATGGTAAACGAAGCGATTGAAGCAGGCAAGGCTCTTGAGGCTAAGGGTATCAGTGCAGAAATCATCAATATTGCAACAATCAAGCCGCTTGACGAGAAGCTTGTTATAAAATCGGCTAAGAAAACCGGCAGAGTTATCACCGTTGAAGAGCATAACATTATCGGCGGTCTTGGCGAGGCGGTTTGCGCTTGCCTTAGCGAAAATTGCCCTACTCCCGTTAAACGTATCGGCATTAACGACGAATTCGGACACAGCGGTCCTGCTGTTGAACTTCTTAAGCAGTTTGGTCTTTCGGCAGAGCATATTGCTCAAGTTGCTCAAGATTTTGTAAAATAATCAAATATAAAGAAAAAACAGCGTTCCTTTTGGAATGCTGTTTTTATTTTATGCTGTTAAACTGTTATAATTGAATGTGCGAGGTTTAAAAACTAAATTGTTTTAACAATATTCATTTCCATTGATTCTTCTGCGTTTTTATTAACCTCTTCCGGACTTTTAAATGTAGGAATAACAGAGCGAAGTGCTTCTCTTGCCAAGTCGTTATTCTTAGAATTGACCGCATTTTTAAGAACAGAGAGCTTTTGCTCGACCTCGTCGTAAGAAATCGGTTTTTCCTTTTCAATAAAAATCAAATCATTTTCCGTAGTATCCAACTCGTCAGTTCTTACAAGCAGTTCCTCATAAAGCTTTTCGCCCGGACGAAGACCTGTTTCAATAATTTCAATATTTTGTGCGGCAGAAAGTTTAATCATATTCTTTGCAAGGTCATAAATCTTAATCGGCTGACCCATATCAAGCACAAAAATTTCGCCGTTTTTAGCTATTGCACCCGATTGAAGCACAAGCTGCGAAGCCTCCGGAATAGTCATAAAATAACGAATAATTCTCTTATCAGTAAGCGTTACCGGGCCGCCTGCCGCAATTTGCCTTTTAAACAGCGGTATTACTGAGCCTGCCGAGCCGAGAACATTGCCAAATCTTGTGCAAGAGCACTTAACCTTACCCCTTGTGGCATAAGATTGCGCAATCATTTCGCACATACGCTTTGTTGCACCCATAACATTAGTCGGATTAACTGCCTTATCGGTAGAAACCATCATAAATCTGTCTACACCGTATTCTTCGCAAAGCTCAAGTACATTTTCAGTTCCGAAAACATTATTCTTAATTGCCTCGACGCAGTTATGCTCCATAAGCGGAACATGCTTGTGCGCAGCCGCATTAATCACGATATCGGGATGATATTTTTCAAACACAACGCTCATTGCCTCTTTATCCGTAATTGAAGCAATTTCGACCTCTAAATCAAGCTTGTTGCCGTATTTAAACTTCAATTCCTGCTGAACATCGTAAACACCGTTTTCATAAATGTCTAAAATTATAATTTGCTTAGGGCTCATTTTTGCAAGCTGACGGCAAAGTTCACTGCCTATTGAACCGCCGCCCGTAATAAGGACGACCTTATTTGCATAATAACCCAAAGTCTTTTCATCTGAAATCTCAATCGGCTTTCTAAAAAGCAAATCCTCAATCTCAATTCACGAAGCTGTCGCTTTTTACCAGCAGTTTGAAACGACGGATAATCATATATTTTAATCTTGCAATTCGATTTTTTATAATAATCGTAAAGTTCTGCTGTATTTTCCGTTGAAGGAGGAAGCGCAAAAATAATTTCTTTCACGCCGTAATCTTTAAGTATATCAAAGGTATTTTTCAGTTTCGCCTGAAAAACAGGTATCCCGTAAATATCCCTGCCTGCTTTGTCCTTATTTGTATCAAAAAAGCATACAGGAGTATATGATGAATTTTTATTGTCAAGAAGCTCCTCCGCAAGGCTTACACCGACATTTCCCGCACCTACAATTGCAACATAAATTTTATGAGACTCGTCATCTTTCCTTATACTCATTCCAAAGGCAAAAATTCTGATAAGCAGTCTCATAAGTTTTCCCTTTGCGCTAAGTTCATTACCGTATTTAAAGCAATAGCGATAACACATCCTCATTCCGAGAGCCAGAAGAGTATTAAACGACATCATAGCGATGATTTTTGAAATGGTAAAGCGATGGAAACCAAGCAAATTGCAAAGGCCGCACTCAAATCCCAAATACAAAACCATACCGAGAATATCGGTACAAAGCAATCTTATGTAGCATTGTATTCCGCCGTAGCGCCAAATTTGGTTATATATTCTGCCGAAAAATCTGCACAAAAATACAATTAAAAAGCCGACGCAGGAATTAATAAAAACATCAATTATCTGCATATTTTTTATGCTTTTATTAAGGACAAACATCAAAATAAATGAAGCTAAATACAAAAATGCATCATATAAAACAAGCGTCCATTTTATATTAAATAATTTCTTTATTTTCTCCACAAACAGATCCTCTCTCCCCACAATAATCGAAAATCAATAAAAAAAGACTTTTGACACGGGACATCGGTTGCGAATTGACCGCAACTATTTCAAGCATCTAAAGTCTTAAAACATACGCATAAGCTCTGCCGATATATAAAAAGCAAAACTTTATGCTTTATCCCACATTGACACAAATTAACTCCCCATGAACCTTTAAAAACTTATTAAAAGAAAACGAGAAAAATAAACTTTTTTCATTTTTAGTACCGCATATATTATGTAATATTCATTGTCAATGAAAAGCTTGTCGAAAAAGCAATATTTTTGTTACAGTATGTCTCGTATTTCACATATTGTCTTATAATAATATAAAGTTATATGCCGTAGAAAAAGCGTTGGTATAACTAATTACCAACGCTTAATTTTATTTGTTATAATTTTTTGATTTTACTGCCTTTAGCCTCGGCAATTAAGGCAATGCCCTGCAAAATCACCAAAACAAATGTAAATATTCGCATGGCTTTTGCAATAATTTCAAGGACGGTTGAAATTTCTCTAAACGATGTTAAAAGGCGAAGATTATTAAAATGCTTCATTTTTTCACCTCTCAAGTAAAACCGCGTGGGCTATACCCGGGATTGAATTGCCTTGCTTGCTTGAAGTAGGAGACATAAGTGCGCCCGTAGCAACAAAAAGTACCTTTTTCAAAATTCCCTTGTCCATTTGCTTTAAAATATGAGAGCAAAGCACGCTTGCGCTGCAGCCGCAGCCGGAGCCTCCGGAATTTACATCCTGCTTTTTTAAATCAAAAATGAGCGTTCCGCAATCCTTATGAAAGCCTTTTAATTTAATATTGTGTTCCTTTTCAAGAAGTTCATAGAGAAGCTGACTGCCCGTGTATCCCAAATCACCTGTCAAAATCAAATTATAATCCTCCGGCGAAGTTCCGGTATCATTCAAAAAACTGCTTATAGTCCTTGCTGCCGCAGGTGCCATTGCCGCACCCATATTATTTGCATCCGTTATGCCGAGGTCGGTAATAGTACCGATTTGAACTGCCTTGATTTCAGTACCCCTGCCCTCGTTTGACACAACGCTGCTGCCGGCTCCCGTAACAGTCCATTGCGCCGTCGGCGGACGTTGACCTCCGTATTCAAGCGGAAAACGAAACTGCCTTTCGCTTGAGCAGAAATGGCTTGATGTTGCACAAACAACGCAGGAAGCGCCGCCGTTTACAAGCATTGCGCCCGTTGAAAGCGAAAGCGCCATGGTTGAGCAAGCGCCAAAAAGACCGATTGACGGAATTTCCAAATCCTTAAGCGCAAAAGCCGAACCCATACATTGGTTAAGCAAATCGCCGCTTAATACAAAATCGACCGAGCTTGGCGCAACTCCCGCATTTGACAGGCTTCTGATAATCGCATCGTGAAGCATTGCCGACTCCGCAAGCTCATACGACTGCTGACCCATAGTTGTATCCTCAAAAATCATATCAAAATCCTTTGCAAGCGGACCCTCGCCCTCTTTTTTGCCTGCCACACCTGCGTGACCGATAATTTTAGGCGGTTTGTCAAAAATTACCGTTTTCCCTATTTTTCGCATAAAAAACACCTCAAAAGTATTTTTAACAAAAAATCGCAAATTACTAATTTTTATAAAAAAAGCCGAGATTTAAGCAAATAAATCTCGACCTATAATAATATTGAATTTATATTCTTACGCTGATATCATTTTCTTTTAAATATTTTTTTAACTCTGGAATAGGAAGCTCGTTAAAATGGAAAAGGCTTGCCGCCAAAACCGCATCGGCTTTGCCCGCCCTGAATGCGTCAAGAAAATGCTCCGCCTTGCCTGCGCCGCCCGAAGCGATAACAGGAATGCCTGCATTTTCGCTGATTGTGCGTGTAAGCTCGATATCATAGCCCGTTTTTTGACCGTCTTTATCCATAGAGGTCAAAAGAATTTCACCGGCTCCTCTCTGTTCAGCCTCCTTAGCCCATTTGACAGCGTCAATTCCCGTCGGGATTCTGCCGCCGTTTAGGTAAACCTCCCAGCCGCCTTTGCCGTCGCTTTTTGCATCAATAGCGCAAACAACGCACTGAGCGCCGAATTTATACGAAGCCTCATTAATCAAATCGGGATTGCGAACTGCCGCAGAGTTTACGGAAATTTTATCCGCACCTGCTCTTAAAAGCACCTTGAAATCATCAACCGTTTTTATTCCGCCGCCGACGGTGAACGGTATAAATACAGTTTTCGCAACACGCTCAACAATATCAAGCATTGTGCTCCTGCCCTCGTGAGTGGCGGTGATATCAAGCAAAACAAGTTCGTCCGCCCCCTGCCTGTCATAAGCCGCCGCACATTCAACCGGGTCACCCGCATCTCTTAAATCAACAAACGAAACACCCTTTACAACTCGTCCGTTTTTCACATCGAGGCAAGGAATAATTCTTTTAGCGTACATATTATTCTACCTCCGTATTTAAGAAATTCTTTAAAAGCGCAAGACCTGATTTACTGCTTTTTTCAGGGTGAAACTGCACCGCACAAAGCCTGCCCTTTTGAACCGCACACTCAATTGGCACACCGTACTGCGTAACCCCTGCAACAACGTCCTCGTCAGCACCGTCAAGATAAAACGAATGAACAAAATAAAAATAACTTTCGTCATCAATATTTTTAAAAATTCCGCCCTTTTGCTTGAGCGAAACACTGTTCCACCCGATATGCGGAACTTTAAGTCCGTTATCTTTGGGAATGGTTTTGATTTTACCGTTTAAAATCCCCAATCCCTCAACACCGGGACTTTCCTCGCTGCTTTCAAAAAGCAACTGCAACCCCAGGCAAATGCCGAGAAAATTCTTTTCTCTCGCCGCCTGCTTAACGGTATCAACAAGACCTCTTTCTCTCATCGACTCCATAGCGTCACCAAACGAGCCGACACCGGGCAAAATAACGTGACTTGCCGATAATATTTTTTCCTTATCCTGTGTGATTTCACTTTCAGCGCCGAGATAATCAAGCGCTTTTTTCACGCTCGACAGATTTCCCGCACCGTAATCAATAATTGCTACCATAACTTATCTCCATAGTATGTATTCAGACTGTCGATAAAGCGGCTAAACCGCGCCGAATAATATAAATAAACATTTTAACCTCCCTTGCAAATGGAGGTGGGTGCAACTTGTTGCACTCAAAGGGATTGGAAAGACGGCAAGGACATCGAGTCCTTGCCGTCTTTGGCGCTTTTCGTCTTTTGCTCGGGGGCAGTACCCACGTACAGCTCCCACTCGCAAAATACGAAATTTATCTCACTTTCTCGAAGTCTTTCTGCGTGTAGAAATTTGTAATTGGACTTTTTCTACACGCTAGTTTATTAATTACATTTTATCATAAAATAAAATCACTTGCAATATTGACAAAAGAATAAAAACAGTATAGAATATATCTACTGTTTATATATGCAGCGGTACCGAAGAGGTCATAACGGCATGGACTCGAAATCCATCGTGTGAGCAATCACCCGTGGGTTCAAATCCCACCCGCTGCGCCATCGTCGTCGCAAGCTTCATATCGCTTGTGGCGACTTTCTTTTTATCCTTTTATAGAAAGTCACCCCGCACTCATTACGCTGCTCCTCCTCTCCCCAAAAAGCTTACGCTTTCCGGGGGCCCCGATTCTTTTCGCTCACGGACTTCATATCGTTCGTGACGACTTTTTTTGTCCTTTTATAGATGAATTTCAAAAGAGTTAAGAACCCACTTGCTACGATTTTTTACATTCAGTTATATGTGATTTTTATTACAACCATTCTTTAATAACTTCGGGATTAAGGAAAATTTCATTTAATTTTTCCATAAACGGTTTTACGTCGCCGAGGTCAAAGGCACGGTGGTCAAATGCGATTGTAAGAGGCATTACGTTACCTGCAACAACATTTCCGTTTTCGTCAACGACCGGCTTTTTTTGAATTGAGCCGATTGCGATTGCGCACGTTTGAGGCGGGATAATTTCAAGAAGTGTGCAAGCACCGTTCCAATCACGGCAAATTGAGCCGAGGTTTGAAACAGTAATTGTGCCTTGCTCAATATCATGCTTTGTAAGCCTATCTGTTTCAGGGATTGAATAATACTTTTTCTTTGCCTCGCCCTTCAAATTTTTGACTTTATGCTTGCCGGTTTTTGAACCGATAAGACGGCAGACGGTTTGGGCAATTTTACCCTGCTTAAGACCTGTCAATGTGTTGTCGAGCGAAACCTCATACATAACCTCGTTCAAATCCGTGTTATTTGCACGGCGGATTGTTTCCTTAATCGTGTCACGCATTTCAGACATAGTTTTCTTTTCCATATTGTGAATATTGAGCGTCATCATTTCCCCGTTATGAAGAACGGTTGGCATTGAAATATTAATTTCCTTAAATGTTTTAACTTCGCCACGAACAAGCTTACGGTTAAAATAAATATGAGAATTAATTTCAGGGCAAGCCTTAATTGCCTCAACAATAACTCTCATCATTGCAGTGTTGACTGTGATTTTTTCTTCCTTTGGAATTGTTGAATTTATTTCTTTTAACACCTGCATAAACTTAGTAACCTCTGCGTCGTACGTTGCCGCACAGTGAGGAATTGTTTCCCAGCTTTCAGTTGTCATATTAGATACAATTTTTCTTGCGATGCCGAAATGTTCATCCTTAATAGTTGTTAATGTTTGCTTTGCCATAATATTTTTTCTCCCTATATAATAATTTGGTTATTGTCATATTTTTTGTGCCGAGCTCCTCTCGACTACAGCTATATTTTATCACCGAAAAAGGTGAAATTCTATATACTGCGCTTTACATTTCGCACCGCAACCGGCGGTTGCAACCCTTTATTTATGCGCCTTTCGGGGCTTTTGTTGAAGTTCTGAGAAAAAAGTTGTATAATTTGGTTATGGAAAATGAAAGCAAAAAATCACGAAAGAAAAACAGATTAAAAGATTTTGATTATTCGTCAAATGCATCATATTTTTTAACGATTTGTTCCGACAGACGAAAAGAAATATTTTCAAAAATTGTATATGATGAGACCGTAGGGGCGAACATTGTTCGCCCGTCAGCAATCGGTAAAATAATTGAAAACGATATTTTAAAAATTGAAAATATTTACCCGTGTGTGTTTATTGACAGCTATGTAATTATGCCGAATCATATACATTTGATTTTGACGATTGATACCATCAGGCGACCAATGGTCGCCCCTACGATTGCAATGGTTATAAAGCAATTTAAAGGTGCAGTTTCAAAAGAAGTAGGAATGTCTGTTTGGCAAAAAGGATTTTACGACCATATTATTCGTGATGATGAGGATTACAACACAAAGGCACAATACATTGACACAAACCCATTAACGTGGGAGCGTGACGAATTATATACTGAAAGGTGATAACGATATGGAATGGGAATTTATGCTTCCGGTAAAGCTTGTTTTCGGCAACGGAAAAAGAAAAGAAATTGAAAAATATATTGACATTCTCGGTGGAAAAAACGGCGTGCTTGTTTGCGGAAAGAGTTTTACAAAAAACGGCGTAGCTGATGAATTTGTAAAAATGAGCGGTGGAAAAATTAAAAAGATTTTCAGCGACGTTCGAGCAAATCCCACTACTGACAATGTTGATTCTTGCGTTAAAATTATGCGTGAAATTAATGCCGATTTTGCGATAGCTCTCGGCGGAGGCTCACCGATGGATTGCTGCAAAGCGGCTTGTGCCATTGCAAAGGGTGACGGCAAAATTCGCTCATATCACAGCGAGGGTAAAGCGATTAATAAAGATGAGGCAATTCCTATGATTGCGGTTACAACCACGTCGGGAACTGCAAGCGAGGTTACAAATATTTCCGTTTTGACAGACGTTGAAAAAAATCTTAAAAACCCGATGAACGACCCGGCTATGTATCCTAAAATTGCAATTATCGACCCTGAGCTTACACTTACTGTTCCGCCGCAGGTTACGGCATCAACAGGTCTTGACGTTTTGGCACATGCAATTGAAAGCTATTGGGCAACAATTCATCAGCCTATCTGTTCGGCTTGCTCAATTTACAGCGCAAGGCTTGTTTTTGAGTGGCTTGAAAAAGCATACAACAATCCATTTGATTTAAAGGCACGAGAAAAAATGGCAGAAGCGTCAATAGTTGCCGGCGTTGCATTCAGCCATCCGAGAACTACCGGTTCTCACGCATGCTCCTTCCCTCTTACTAACATTTACGGTTTACCTCACGGCGAGGCTTGCGCATTCACTCTTGATTATTTCTTAAAATTCAATGCAGAGCATGCAGACGGCGACGGCAGAATTACTTCGCTTGCAAAGGACTGCGGATTTAATGACGCTTTTGAAATGGCAGACGAAATCACGGCGATGAAAAAAAGAATGGGTATGAGATGCAAACTAAGTGAAATCGGATGTGAAACAGACGAGCAGATTGACGAGCTTACAAAAAAGAGTATGTCGATGCTGATGACAAGAAATCCTTTAACATTAACGCAAAAAGACATCAAGGAAATGTATATTAAATTGAAATAAGCTCCAAACAGTTAATAAAAATCTCTTCAGTTATAAACGGCTGAGGAGATTTTTTACATTTTAGTAAAAAAAACATCTTGAAAAAATAATCACAATATGATACTATTCGCTTAACGGCTGAATTAATCGGTCGTTTGCACCTTGAAAATTGAATATAATAATGCGTTTTATGCAAAGCTTTTCTCTATAGCGCCATGTGCCCGCAATGCGGGATAACGAGGATAAAGAGTTATCGAAAATTCGGCGG
>ULXI01005685.1_pt1 | contig 11511 bp, 10 predicted proteins | sample 1961181 | NCBI WGS metagenome assembly ULXI01 (sample SAMEA4835835, study PRJEB28245) | human gut metagenome | biome: gut microbiome; material: fecal sample | place: Denmark | collected 2008 | reverse complement strand
ATAAGCAAAATCATGTGATTTTGCACGATGTGAGGGTATGGGGAGCGCAATCCCCATCAAGATGCCGCCGTGGAGAAACCGCCCGCAGGAGCGATTTCGTATACGAAGGCGAATCTTGCTCTTAACTACCGTCCACTCTGTCCCGGCCCGTTCCTGCCCGATTTTCTCCGGCGTATTTTCCGGTAAGATGCGCAGAATGCACATTCAATACCAGAGGTATCCTGCTGGGGTGGCTCATGAAATTGTCAAGGTGCGATGTAGCTTTGTAAGGAATCAGGGGCTTTCAGAAGTGAAGCCAACAGCGACTAGGTCTGTTTGGAAAAATAGTCCTTACACCCTATACAAACTTTAAGAGGTGTTTTTAAACGGGGGCTTCTACAGAATTTAGAAAAATTTCATTTTTTAATAACCTCCTATACCTATAGCATTCTGAAACAGGTGTTTGGCAACCAGATTTTCGAATTTTATTTAAACGCCTTCTTACTCCTTACACCAATATGAATCTATAGGGCCGTTTTGGAATACAGTTTTGAAAATTTCACAATTTTGGACAAAAAGAAAAACGGCAAAGTTCACAAATCGAACTTCACCGCAATTCTTAAAGATACTATATAAAACGAAAAGCCCACGATAAGCAGATGGCATATCTACTCATCGTGGGCTTTGCTGTTATTTCAGTTTTTCTACCTCCGCATATTCTGTGGCAAGCACTTTCTTACCTTACCAAGTATAATTTGAAATCCTTCCGATTTTCCATAAAGGGCAAACACACAAAGGAAGCTTACGCCACAAACAAAGATTGCTTTTGCAATCCAGAAAATCCAGCCGGTCGGGTGAAATGTGCCTACGCAAATATATTCTATCGCTAAAATACATAGCGTTGTAACAATACTTTTGAGGACACCCTTGAAGTAAACACTACAGGATTGTCCAAAATAATTGCGGAACAATAAATATGGTTCATACCAAAAATATGTTGTCAGTCGGGCGATTGCCGTTGCAAAAATTATACCAGCCAAACCTATTATTTTTCCAAGGATAACGGATAGAATAAGGTTAATCACAGCCGTTGCAAGCATAACGTATTTGGTTTTTCGATACAACCCTGTTGCTTCTCGGAAAACCCAGATAGGGAGAAGAGAAATAGCGAAGTAAAGGTTGCACACAACCGCCAATAGAACCAGCTCACTCAATACATACTTGCTGCCAAGCCACAACCGAACAAAATCACTGATAAGAAAGAAAACACCAGATACACACACCGTAGATAATACCATACTTACAGACTGCATCGCCAAAAAAATATGATACCGTTTTTCCTCATTTTCCTTAACGATAAGATTTCCAAGACTTGCAGTCAAAGAATAAAACACCGTGTTAACGATATTAGTAAGCTTATTGATAATCAGCGTATAATTGGAATAAAAGCCAACCACTGTAGTGCCAAGCAAAACCGAAATAAGTGTGTTATCCGTTGCGTTCAAAATAACCGACGACACCTTGTACAAAAATACAGAGCCGACTGTTTTAAATATTACCTGAATCTCGCCTTTAGGCAGTTCAACTTTCTGATTGATATACGGATACTGTTTTTCCGCCACATGAGAGCAGAAGAAATTCTGACTATATGTAAAGAAAACCTGAACGCACAAATAGACAACGTAACTGTGTGTGATCCAAAGGAACAGCGTCATGCACACTGTTTGAGCAATACTAAAGATACTGCGATATTTATTCAGAACATATTCTTTTTGGTCTGCACTAAGAATTGAAGTTTTATATACTACCAGATAGGAGGACACTGTATTCGCCAAATACAGCAGATAATAGACCTTGATCAAGGGCAGATTTTCAGGCAGATTTACAAGATACTGCAAAAATGGGATAAGTGCTGTACCAACTGTCAAAACAGTCAAAGCAATGAAACGATAGATTTTTTTATAGAGTTGTACAAGTCCCGCAAGCTTTGTATAATCCTTTTCTGCAAGCGGCTTGTACATACTAAAGGTCATGGCTGTTCCAAAGCCCAAATCGGCCAACGAAAGCATGCTTAGAATATCACTAAATAAGCCCGAAACTCCCAGATATTCAACACCCAAACACTGCAAGAATACCGTCCGATTGACAAATCCCAGAACGAGTGTTACAAGCTGAAATCCAAGACTGAAACAGATATTAACAATTGAATTTTTTGTTCTATTTTCCTGCATTATCAATCTACTTTCCACATTTTCTTGATTTCTCGCGCCATCTCATCAAATCCAGTTTCTGCTTTTTTAAGATTGAGTGGTTCATCATGATGGGTCAGTACTTCTTCAACAGCCTGCGAAAATTCATCCACAGAATGAATGATTTTTATCATTTTGTTGTCTTTCAGCCATTCATTATACACGCCCTCAACCTTCGGACTTTTACTCAATATAGTTATGCAGGGGGTTCCCGTTAACAACGCAAAAATCATGCCGTGGAGACGGTCTGTAATAACCAATTCACTCTCTGCCATTTGCGTCCAGCTCTGATTCAAAAGCTTTTGCACGTCGGCATCGTTTTTCGGCGCATAGTACACATGGGTATCTGTCTGTCGAATTTTTGTAAAGCGTTTTTCAACTTGAGTCAGCAATCGGTCGCGCGCTACAATCGGAAGTGTTGCTTCTGAATCTCCTCTCAAGCAGACCAACACGCCTTCTCTTTTTTTATGCAGCACCTGCGGACAGTTCATCAAAACCATATCCGGCATCAACGCAACATCGGTATTCGGCAAATTTTCCTGTACAAAATGCGCCGAAGCAGGATCTCTCACAAATACTTTAAACTTCTCAAAAGATTCATAAAGTTTTCGCGTTTTTTTCAAAGCATTTAGGCCTGCTGCATCGGTACTATAATAGAAGGTTTGAGGAAAAATCATCAATTTCTTATTTGCGAATACTTTCATAGCAGATTCTTGTTCATTATGGATGCCCGAATAAAGAGTTCCAATATTTCCCCCTGCTTGTAATGCAACAATATCTTCCGATGAGATTACATTTTTCAGCAAATTCACATATCGTAATTCACCAGATGATACTAGAACGGTCTTATATCCTGGGAAATACTTTTCTATAAAGCATTGTTCGCCTTTCAGTAGTGCTTGATCCCCTAAATTTCCGTATGTTGGGGTACAAAGAATTAAAAATTTGGGGGCAGTATTCTTTCTGAGTTCCTCTTTTAGACAAAGATTTTGGCGAAGAGACCTCCAAAAATCCTTCAGATCTGCTATGAAATTATCATCTTTCCCTAAAATTTTACTATATACACGTGCGAGTGTCGGCGAATGTTGTGTAAAAAACAATGCCAACTGTTTTCTCTTTCCTAAGATTTCTGCATCCTGAAGTTTTGCACACTTCAATTTTTGGCTCAGCTGTTTCTGAAATACATGTTTTTCTTGTTCCAAATCAACGGCAAAAACACTATCAATCCAAAGTCCAACGGTTTTCCAGACGCTACACATTTTAACTTGTTGTGCCAATTCTGGACAGATATCGGTAATTATCTTTCCTGCGTGTTCTTGAGCTGCCAAGCAATCTCTTAAATCTTTTATTTTTGCTGTTTGAACAATTCCGTTCTCATTACAGCGGTAAAAATAGAGTGGGTCTGTTAAATACACGATTTTTTTGCAAGACGCAAACAGTTCCGGCATAACATAAATATCTTCAAAATTACGTCCTTTTGGAAAAATGTCTTTGGGCACCTTATTTCGCCAATATAATTTTCGCCATACATGATTCGTCAATCTACCATCAATCAACAATTCTGATAATGCTTGCTGTTGATTCAAAATTTCTTCTGGACCATTTTCAGGTGCGCGTTTTTCAAATCGTCCATCTGCATAAGCAACAACATACTGACAAATAACCATGTCTGCCTGATTGCGGAGCATCGCATCCGTCATTTTTTCGATCATGTCCAGTGCGAGCCAATCGTCTGAATCTACAAAAGCGACCAAATCACCATGGGCCTGACGCAGACCGGCATTTCTTGCATCGGACAAACCACCGTTCGGTTTATGTATTACATGAATTCTTGAATCACGCTGCGCCCACATATCACATAGCTGCGGACAGTTATCCGGCGAACCATCGTCCACCAACAGAATTTCCAGATGCCGATAGCTCTGATGCACAATTGAAACAAGGCATTGTTCCAGATAACGTTCAACTTTATACACCGGAACAATAACAGACACCATTGGTTGAGTTAGTTGCATAGTATTCCCTTCCTGCATAAAATCATTTCTATCACTACAAGCAAAATTCCAAATTTAATATACGACAATGTGCAGTATTCTGGCATTTGAAATGCCAGAATGTTAAATGATATTATCTTATCCTTTCAGCAATATTTTTATAAACCAAAAGAATTCCTTCTGTATTTTTTTCATCCGTAAAATGAGAAAGCGCATATTTCTGACCATTCTCTACAACGCCTGCATATTTATCAAACTGTTCAATACAAGCAGTAAGCTTTTTACAAAAGTCGGCTTCATCATCCGGCTGATACAAAATACCGTTTACACCATCCTGTATCAACTCTGTCGTGGCACCGGAAGCTGCACCTACAACAAGGCATTTGCCTAGCATAGATTCTACGGTAACACGCCCAAACCCTTCTTTTGTCGAACACACACATACGATATCTGTGTCTCTCAAGAGATTTTGGATATCACTGATTTGGCCTAGATATTTTATGCTATTCTCCTGTCCAGACTGCCGTATACTCTGCATGCAGCTATTAAAGTACTCCTCATCTTCTACTTTTCCAGCAAAGTAAAACGTACAGGGCTTAGATGTGTTCCTTAAAATATTTTCAGCCGCCTGCACATAGAACAGCTGCCCCTTTCCTGGAACAACTCTTCCATACAAGAGAACCTTAACTGTTTCATGTACAGTGTTATTATCAACATAGTAGTCTTTAACCGGAACACCGTCGTGAACAACCGTAACTGGGGCCTGCAGCTGCGCAGACCATTTATTGCAAATCGGCTGCGAAATCGCAATAAACTGTGTTGCACGATTCAGCAGTTCAAGCGAATATTCACGGCTCACGAAGGAAATTCCAAGATCCTCCTCCATGAACTCACGAATATGCCATACAACCGGAATATTTTCCAAGATAGCTGCTTTACCAACAACATATGCAGTCAAAGCATTTACATGAACGATGTCAAATCGTTCTATGCGAAGATATTTTCGGCATTTTGCAACCGTAATTTTGTTCATTACACGTTTGAGTGCGGTTGTAATGGGGCTTGGAGTTTCGTTCTTTTCTTTATACCAGCATTGGTATTCACGCATTACTACAAAAGGAATATTTTTTTCGGATAGGGCGGTCTCAATAGAACCGCCGACCTTGGGAAGAGAAACCACTACTTCCTGGCCATGACGAGTCAAAGAAGACGCCAACTCAAGCAAACACTTAGAGGCTCCCGAAAAGTCTTCTGTTGATGTTGCAGCTAATAAAATTTTCATTTTGAATTTATCCTATCACCTTTTTTAATACACTCCGCCCAAAAAACAACCGTAAAATTGATTGCAAAAGATCTCAAAATATTTTCAGTGATTCCCCATAAGGCCACCGCTATAATTGCAATTAGAAAAACATATTCTTTTTTATTAGCAAGTTTTCTCATAGACAAGAAGTACAATATTATAAAAAGGGAAAAACCAACTATTCCAAAATCATATAGCAAGCACAAATAGCCATTATCGACAATAGCATACCCAAAATTTGATTGGAGTAGTCTAAAATCAACAATTCCGCCCCAAAGCGGAACCGGATATGAATCAAATACTCTAGCAGAATGTGTAAACCTAGACCCTATCAAACCATTAAGTGCATACAGAATTTCTTTAAATCTTCCTGTTGCTGTGGACATCAATATAGGAAGTCCCAAAGCAGCTAGAGCACAAATCGGCATAATCCATGGAGAAAATGCCAAAATAGAGGAAAATCTTTTCGTAAATAATGTTTGACGATGCGCTTTAACACAATAAATTTCAAGCATCAAAATCAAAACTATGGTTATAACAAGAATTGTTCTCGTTTTTGTTATTGCGTAACAGCCAAATGCCGCTAATGCCATTCCAATAATATGTCGTTGTCTCAAAGTTTCTCTTTTATAGCAAATATAAAAAAGAAGTAAAAGTCCCACATTATATGCCAATTGATTTGGATGATTGAAGCCCAATCCATAGCCAAATGTATTTATGCCCAATCCACCTTTGAAGACCTCCGTTTTCTGAACAGATAAAATCCCTGTCAGAGAAAAAAAGACGATCAATATTAAAAAGAACAGTCTCTCAAAAAAGAGAAGCTTAAAAGCCTTTCTGTATTCTAATTCAGTAAAGATCACCGCAACCATAAGCATTATTAAAAACACAGTTTCTCTTGCCATCAAATAATGAATACCACCGATGCTTAGTAAAAAAGCAATCTTCAAAAGTTTCTTAATATTATATCTTCCGACAAAATACAAAAATAAAAGGAAAAATAGAGACTCAATTATAATAATAGATGTAGATAGAATTCCTTTAATTTCTAATGACGTATTTGTGAAGCTGTACACAGCTGATATCAGCAGTAAAAATAAATATCCGCTTACCACTGATTTTCTTCTTTGTTGATTCATCTTATTCTCCAATTAAACTGGATTCATATTCAATTTATATAACAGTGTAGAATATCCATTAATTTATCTGCAGATTTTTCCCAATCAAGACCTTCTGCTGTTTCAATTGCATTTTTCTGTATCTTTTTCATCAGCACACTGTCTGACAAAACTTCTTCAACATTCTCAACCATTCCGCTTACATCACCCGGTTCAGAAATCATCATATTTTCTCGATGCTTTCCTAAATCCAAAACAAAGCCTGTCCTTGTACCCACAACAACGCACCCACAAGCCATCGCCTCTAGCGGTGTCAGGCCCCAGCCTTCTTCCAAACTTGGAAAGATAAAAACATCTGCCTGAGAATATAACTCGACAATTTTATCTTTTGAAGGGTTTTGAAAATATTCAACGTCTTCTGGTAAATTTGTATTATCGCTCATACCAAACATCCGTAACTTTGCATCCGGATATTTTTTCTTAACCTTTTCAAAAACAGTCAATCCATTGGGAATGCCTTTTTTGGCAAGTTTATGGTTTAACATCAAAAAGGAAATTTCACTTTCAGTTTTCTTCTGTGTCGTCAAATGGTAAATAGATGTATCCAGACCATTATAAACAATTGGAAATGGCCCCATTCCCAAATTTTGTTTCAAACAATCATTGATCCATGTCGAAATCACAATCTTATTAAGCGGAAGCTGATAGGACTTTTTTACAACTTCTGGATTATCCCAAATTTCATAATCTTGAATAAAATAAAACTTATTCCCCTTTGACACAGACAACCGATAAACTTCAAATGCTGTCGGCCAGGCAGTTGCAATTGTCACATCCGCATCACGGATAGTTTTATTACATATTTTCCAGACAAAACAATCCGACGTTCTTCTATATTTTTCTTTTTCAAAAACAGTTTTTGCTGTACAATAAATCTGATGGATGATATTCTTCACATTTGAATGATACCGATGCATATTATTTGCCAGTATCGCTTTATAAACACAGACATCATAACCACTTTTTTGTAAAAGGTCTACATACTTATATATGACATCGATGCCACCTGAACTACCAATAGGTGGTAATACAAAATTCACCTTCATTTATTACACCCTTGCCCGATAAGCATCTTTCCATCCTCTGCAAATAGCCTTGAGCTTATCCTTTTTATCTTTTTCATAGAGAACAGTTACACCCATCATTCCGATATTACGGATATTTCCACGAAGCACACGAAGCCACATCCGATGTTTCAGCGGATAATAAACGTTGTTGCGCGCAATGTAGTATTTACGAAAAGCCGAATGTCCCGTGACATCAATTTTCCAGAAGAGTAATCTCCTCTTTTGGCTTTTCCCCAGCTCATGAAGAAGCTGAACATCACGAACCTGTATCACTCCGTATCCACACTTTCTCATCCGATAGCAGTATTCAAAATCGACAGAATCTATGAACATACTTTCATCATATTCTCCGATTTTTTTCCATGCAGATACTTTTGAAAATGCACCAGAGGTAATACAAGTATTCACATGCATATATTCCGATTTTGGATTGTGCCCAACAACTCCAACATTTCGATCCACAATAACCGGTGCTACAACGCCCAGATTTTGTTCAATTGTGAGATAAGGTTTCATCCTTGCTACAAAGTTCTCTTCGCAAACCGAATCCTGATCCAAACTTAGCATCCAATCATAGCCTTTATCATTGCCCCATTGCATTAGCCGATTCAACGCTGCAGCAATTCCAAGATTCTTCTCGGATTTTATAAATACCACATTGGCAAGGCCTAAAATCAGGTTCTGAATATTATCAACATTGTTAGAGCCATTATCAAAAATCAAAACAGTAGTCACTTGATTTTGAATGGACGAAATATTCTCTTTCAATCTTTTTATCTCTGGATTATATGTAACAACCCCTGCATACACCTTTGACATGTTTTTCTTCCTACACTTTTATATTTCTGCCGACCATTCTCCCGGTTTGGACCTTTTTCCGTCACAAACACCCTGTATGGTAGCCTTAAGCACACTTTTTTTGTCCTGTGCCCTTAAGATACTCGGAATCATAAATGAGATAATAAATCCTAGATATCCTTTGCAGTTGTAATTCTCGTATCCTATAGATCCATACTTATTCAATTTTTTATTCACATAAATAATATTTCTATTTGTATAGTAAACTCTTAAAGGACTCACTGATTTTTTATATGAAAATTTCACAAAATTCTGATTATGCAAAATTTTGCTCACACCAACCCAGAATTTTTGTTTCCACTCACTTTTTGGAGTGATTTTTCCAAACTCCTGATCCAAAATCCATTTGTTGAGTTTCAAAATTTTGTATCCACTTAGCGTAATTCTCTTGCAAAAGTCGTTATCAACAAGATCTATAAACATCCATTCGTCAAACTTTCCACAGTTTTCCCAAGCTTCTATTGATGTACACGATGCAGATGTAATACAGAAATTCACATACTCTTCCGCTTCATTATCTTCTGCCTGTAGATATGTCCTTCGCCTGTCGATAACCTGTGGGCAAATAATGCCAATATTTTCGTGTGTTCTTATACTCTCTTCAAAACCATGAACCATCCCATCTGGAATCAATGAGTCCTGGTCCATAGTTATCAGCCACTTATATCCATCAGCCTTTGCCTGCTCCATGATTCGATTAAGCGCATATGCTATGCCACAATTTTTATTTTCTGAGAGATAAGTGACACCATCGTAATCGCCATCTGATACATTAGAATTATCAAATATATATACATCCTTCACTTGCTTTTTTAGACGAGATATATTATTTTCAAGTCGTTCCTTCTCAGCATTAAACACTACTATACCAGCAGCAATACCACCTATCATTCCAAGAATTCCCCTTTACAATATTCCTGTATTTGCTTATAAAGTAACGAAAGTAGGCCCTCTACTCCATTTTGAAAATCCGGTTTTATTAAATAAATAATATCATTCGGATTCATACCCCCATATGATATTCTTTTCTGCAGCACATCTCTTCTTGCGAAAAAATAGTATAAATATTTTATATGATACCCTAGTTGTCTATGTTCTCTTTGAAATTTCAGCCCTATTGGCATTTTACTATTCTCCCAATTTCTAAAAGTTCATTAGTCCATTTTAAATTGTTTCCAATTTTAAAAGTTCTTTTGAAAAGTCAATCGGATGTTCTTTCAAATACTTGACAGTTTTTTCCATTTGAGAAGGATTGTTATACAAGTACTCAATTTTATCTGCTATGGCTTCTGCACTTAGTTCTGCAACATATCCATTGATACCATCTTGTATCTGCTCTCTTGCCGAAGGAATGTCTGAAGACAGAATTGGCAAACACAATGCACGTGCCTCTACTAAAGTAATTACATACCCTTCATGGCGAGATGGTTGAACATATAAATCGCAGTGCTTCATATATGGGTATGGATTTCTCTTACGACCAAGAAAGACAAATTGATTTTCCAGACAACACTTTTCCACTAACTTCTTTAGTTTTTCTTCATCTCTGCCACCACCAATAGCATACCATACGAAATTGATTTTTCTTTTTTTCAAAATGCTTGCTGCTTTTATGGCAATGTCATAGCCTTTCTGTTCGGTCAATCGACCAACCGTTACAATATTAAAGCTATCCTTAAACGGTATTACTTCATCTTGTTCAGACTTTCGCTTAATTTCTTCAATATCAATAACATTATAAAATACAGCTGCCTTGTCTTTATAATGCGGATACTCTCTACAAAATGCATCAACAACCGCCTGGGACACACCATAAATCTTGTCGTACTCACATAAGTATTTTTGAACACTTTTCATCCAGTATGGTTTTTCATCATGAATCCATGTTGCCTTTTTCTTGGCTTGTATTTTTGTCGCCAAGAACGCAGTCACAAATGAACCATATCCATAGAAGTCAATGGCAACATCATAGGTCTTTTCAAAGACATTTGTCACACAATTCGAAATAAAATCGTAGTATGGAATAAATGAATTAACCGATAATTTTTTCAATACCTTTGCCGGGAAAGCATACATTGAAACCAGTGATTTTGCAAAAGAACAATTAAAAGTCAGTTGAACAATATTAACCTTCTTTTTTAGACGATAAGCATATTCATTGTCCGAATCAAGCAATACAAGTGTTATATTGTAAAGTTCTTCGGGAAGCGCATTAATTAACTCTATCAAAGCCACTTCAGATCCGCCGCCGCCCAGCGACTTGGCCATTATTAATAATTCTTTCATCGATTTTCCCCGCAATACAATTCGTTTACCAGATTCTCCAGTTCTTCATTGAACTTAGCATTATTGCTGCTCATACCATGTCCCATGCCAGCAACAATCTGATCATAGTTCGTTATGATATCTCCCAATGTTTCAATGTCTTCTACCGGGATAATCGTTCCCATTCTCTGCGCCACATTCCTTGCGAACTCAACTTGATGGTCATTCACATGCTCATTGAACTGATGCTGACGTGGCACAACAATAGGAGTCTTACCTATCTGTAGTGGCATAATAAAACTTGCCGGGCCGCCATGTGTAATTACAATCCGGGCATCAGCCACATTTTTAACCATCTGCTGATATGAAATCAGTTTGCTCCACTGGCAGTATTTCGGCTTATATGTACTAAATCCAGTCTGGATAATCACATCATCTTTGATAACGCCATCGCGTTTCAGTTCATCTACTTTTTGAATCAGTCGATTAAATGGCTGTTCATGTGTTCCTACCGTCACAAAAATCATCACTTCGTACCCCTACTCTTACTCCTACTTAGAAAATGCTGCCGAGATTGACCGCTTTCGGATAAACCTTTTTCTGCTCTTCCCACTGCAC
>ULXI01028473.1_pt1 | contig 11538 bp, 10 predicted proteins | sample 1961181 | NCBI WGS metagenome assembly ULXI01 (sample SAMEA4835835, study PRJEB28245) | human gut metagenome | biome: gut microbiome; material: fecal sample | place: Denmark | collected 2008 | reverse complement strand
TGGAATGAAGATGGCGGTACAGCTTCTCAGATTTCTTATAAGAATATCCCATTCTATGTAACAAGCAAACATTATGGCGTATTCGTAGATCACAGCGATCATGTTTCCTTCGAAGTTGCAAGTGAGAAGGTTGAGAATGTGGGATTCTCTGTGAAAGGTGAAGAGATCAGATATCATATTATTTACGGAGATGACATAAAGGGTGTGATCGAGAACTACACAGATCTTACAGGAAAACCGGCATTGCCGCCTGCATGGTCCTTTGGATTGTGGCTTTCCACATCCTTTACAACAAACTATGATGAAGAGACGACCAATTCCTTTATCCAGGGAATGGCAGACAGAGATATTCCATTGAGTGTATTCCATTTTGACTGCTTCTGGATGAAAGAGTTCCACTGGTGTGATTTTGAATGGGATTCCAGAATCTTCCCGGATGTACCGGGAATGCTGAAACGTTATAAGGATAAAGGACTTAAGATCTGTGTATGGATCAATCCATATATTGCACAGGGAACTAACTTCTTTAAAGAGGGTCTGAAGAACGGATACCTGGTACAGCGTGCAGACGGAAGAGGAATCAAGCAAATCGACAACTGGCAGCCTGGCATGGGCCTGGTTGACTTTACAAATCCGGATGCAGTGAAGTGGTATCAGAATAAGCTGAAAACTTTGCTTGATATGGGTGTTGACTGTTTCAAGACAGACTTTGGCGAGAGAATTCCGGTCGATGTGAAATATTATGACGGTTCAGATCCGGTTTCTATGCATAATTATTATACATACCTTTACAACAAGGCAGTATTTGATCTGCTGAAGGAAGTAAAGGGTGAAGGTGAAGCAATCCTTTTTGCGAGAAGTGCTACAGCAGGCGGACAGCAGTTCCCGGTTCACTGGGGCGGTGACTGTTCTGCAACCTATGCTTCCATGGCTGAGAGCTTAAGAGGTGGTCTGTCCTTTACTTTATCAGGATTCTCTTTCTGGAGTCATGATATGGGCGGATTTGAAATGACAGCAGCACCGGATGTATACAAACGCTGGCTGCAGTTTGGTCTTCTTTCCACACACAGCCGTCTCCATGGTTCCAAGAGTTATCGTGTACCGTGGCTGTTTGATGAAGAAGCTGTAGATGTATGCCGTAAGTTTACAAAGCTGAAATTAAGATTACTCCCATATCTGTATTCTATGGCCGTAAAATCACACAAGACAGGTATTCCGTCCATGCGTGCAATGATCATGGAATTTAACGATGATCCTGCAACCAAATATCTGGATATGCAGTATATGTTAGGCGACAGTATTCTGGTTGCACCAATCTTCAACAAAGAAGGTCATGCAGAATATTATCTGCCGGCAGGAAAATGGACTCATCTTTTAAGCGGAGAAGTCAAAGAAGGCGGAAGATGGTATGAAGAAGATTATGATTTTTCTTCACTGCCTGTATTTGTAAGAGAGAATACTCTGCTTCCGATTGGTGCTGTAGATACTACCGTTGATTATGAACTGGAGAAAGATGTACAGATTCAGGTTTATGAAGTAAATGAAACTGCATCCTGTGAGGTAGTGACGCGTAAAGGAGAGACAGCTTTTACAGTAAAAGCTGTAAGAGAGGGAAATAAACTCACTCTGGAAGCTTCAGCAGAAAATGGAGGTATGACCTATCTGCTGAGAAATATTCATGAAATAGCCGATGTTACTGGTGGAAGCATAGTGAAAGATACAGAAAATGGTATTATCATTGTACCGGAAGGATGCAGACAGGAAATCGAACTCTAATTGACAGGTGCATGATATTCTTTCTGTGAAGTGCATTATAGCCGGGTTTATGTTACTGTTCAATTTGTTCTCAGTAATACACTTCGCATAGTATATTTCGGGATAGCAGCGTGTGGACAGGTAACAAGTTTATAAATATTTTAGAAATTCGACAAAAAATAGGACTGGACAAATCAATTGTCCGGTCCTATAATAATACTCACCAGAGTTCTTCTGGTGATTCAATCCCGTCAGTTCGGCGGTTAATTCCACTTTAATTTTTTTAAAATACCAAAGAAGAGACTGACTGTTTCCTATTGTATGAACAGTATCGAAACAGTTGCGAAAAATATAAGACTGGAGGTGATGCAATATGCATTTTTTCACCTTTTTCCTGTAGCGGTTGCCGGGACTGCCATGATCATGGATATCCGTACAGCAAAAGTTGATAACGGATGGATTATTTTTTCCATGTCTGTGGGACTGTTTGTCTGTATATGGCAAAAGAATATTACGGGAATTGGATTTTTTATAATGGGAAGCGTAATTCCGTTATTTCTTATGATCCCCTTTGCTTTTGGGATGATAGGTGCCGGAGATATTAAACTATTCTGCGCACTGGGAGGGATAATGGGCTGTGAATCTATCATAAAATGCATCTTTATTTCTTTTCTGACAGGTGCAGGCATTTCGGCCGCACTTCTGATCTTTAACCACAATTTCTGTGAACGTATCCTTTATTTTATTGAATATGTGAAATGTACAGTCAGTACGGGAAAGATTAGTTCCTATCGGAGAAAAAGTATTGCTGCTCCTGAAAATTTCCATTTTACGATTCCTGTTTTTATAAGTGTGTTGTTATATGCAGGAGGTATCTATTGAAAAGAAATATTTTTGCAGTATGCGATCTGGAAGTGGATTATGCGCTGAACTTTATGGACTATATGAACCGGAAGAAGAATATTCCCTTTGAGATACAGGCATTTACATCTGTAGAGAACCTGATCGCCTATGGGAAACAAACACATATAGAGTTGCTGTTGATCTCCGGGCGGGCTATGTGCCGGGAAGTCCGGGATCTGGATATCGGGAAGATCATCATTTTGTCGGAAGGGGTACACCCTCCGGAACTTGACCAGTATCCAAGTGTGTATAAATATCAGTCTTCTTCTGATGTTCTCCGGGAAGTGATGGCATGTTATGGCGCCGAAAAAAAGACAGTGGCAGATCAGATTGCTGTATTAAAAAAGACAACAGAAATTATTGGAATATTTTCACCTCTGGGACGTTGTCTGAAAACCTCTTTTGCATTGACACTTGGACAGATACTTGCCAAAGAACGAGCCGTTCTTTATCTGAATATGGAAGAATATTCCGGATTTGAAGAATTGATGGGAAAAGGTTTTGCCCACAATCTGAGTGATCTTCTTTATTATGTGAGACAAGATAATCAGAATCTTCTTTATAAGATGAACAGTATGATACAGACGATCAATAATCTGGATTATGTTCCACCTGTGCAGATGCCGGCAGATATCCGTACAACAGCCTGGCAGGACTGGGAACGGCTTTTTCAGATGCTTATACTTGACAGTTCTTATGAAGTGATTGTGCTGGATATTGGATGTGGGATTGATGAAAATTTCCAGCTGCTGGATATGTGTAAGAAGATTTATATGCCTGTATTGTCTGATGCTGTTTCACAGTGTAAGATTGCGCAGTTTGAGAATCTGGTCCGAATCTGGGATTATCCTCAGATTCTGGAAAAGACGGAAAAGATAAATCCACCGTTTCATATGGCAACCTGCCTGTCACCTGCGTATGTTGAACAGCTGATGTGGAGTGAACTGGGAGATTATGTGCGGAACCTTCTGAGGAAAGAAAGCCAGAAAAAAGAAAATTAAAAAAGTTCCGGAAAGATGCTGTAAAGGGAAAAAGGATGAACAAAGATGTATTTAGAAAGCTGCGGCAGATGCTGATGGAAGAACTGGATCTGTCCAGAGAATTATCGGATAAAGAAATCCTTGATGTAATTGATGAGCTGATTCTGAACCAGATAAAAGATGTCCGTCTTGCGCTGAAAGAAAAGGTACAGCTTCGTCAGGAACTGTTTTATTCTGTCCGTAAACTGGATGTGCTTCAGGAACTGGTGGATGATGAGACAGTGACTGAGATCATGGTAAACGGGCCGGATACCATTTTTGTAGAACGGGCTGGCAAGCTTATGAAATGGCATAAAAGTTTTACTTCTGCTGAGAAACTGGAGGATGTGATCCAGCAGATTGTTGGAAAATGTAATCGTGTGATCAATGAATCCATGCCGATCGTGGATGCAAGACTGGAAAATGGTTCCAGGGTAAATGCTGTAATTTATCCGGTTGCATTAAATGGTCCGATTCTCACTATAAGGCGTTTTCCTGAACACCCCATTACAATGGAAAAGCTGATCGCACTGGGAAGTATCACACAGGAATGTGCAGAATTTCTGGAGAAGCTTGTGAAGGCCAGATATTCTATGATCATAGGAGGCGGAACCGGAAGCGGAAAGACTACATTTCTTGCAGCAATGTCGGAATATATCCCCAGGGACGAAAGACTGATCACAATAGAAGATAATGCAGAACTTCGCATCAGGGGAATTGACAATCTGGTCCGGCTGGAAGCAAAGATGGCAAACATGGAAGGAGCAGTTTCCGTTACGATCAGAGATCTGATCAAATCCGCATTACGAATGCGTCCGGACAGAATCATAGTGGGAGAAGTCCGCGGCGGAGAGGCAATGGATATGCTTCAGGCATTGAATACAGGGCATGAAGGGTCGCTGTCTACTGCCCATGCCAATTCTGCCAGGGATATGTTATCCAGACTGGAGACAATGGTTCTGATGGGCGTTGATCTTCCATTGGAAGCAATCAGAAGACAGATTGCTTCCGGAGTGGATATTCTGGTACATCTGGGAAGAATGAGGGATAAATCAAGGAAATTGCTGGAAGTAACTGAGGTGTGCGGCTTTGAAAATGGAGAAATCCGTATTCGGCCACTGTATCAATGGCAGGAAGGGAAAGGTCTTGTAAAGACAGCATCCCTCCTTCATGTGGAAAAACTGGAAAGAGCGGGGATTGAACTATGAAAGGGAAAGAAAAAGAACAGCTTTATCAGAAACGTAATTATGATCATTATCGTTTTTCTATGAAAGAACTTCTGAAATATATGGGACAGGCACTGGCGTTGTGCATAATGGCAGATTATCTTTTTTACAAAAGTAAATGGGTGTTGCTTCTTATGCTTCCCGTTCCTGTGTTTTATCTGAAATGGCAGAAAAATCGTATGATCAGGGAAAGACGGAAGAATTTGAATTATCAGTTTAAGGATGCACTTACTTCGCTGAGTGTTGCGGTTCAGGCCGGATATTCGGTGGAAAGCGCGGTAAAAACCTGTGTCAGAGATTTGGAGAGACTCTACGGAAAGGGAACGGATATTGTGGAGGAATTTCGCTATATTGAAAGCCAGCAGCATATCAGTGTTCCGCTGGAAGAGCTGTTTCTGGATCTTGGAGAAAGAAGTCAGATAGAAGATATCGAAAATTTTGCCTCTGTATTTTATACAGCCAAGCGTACAGGTGGTGATATGAACCGGGTAATTCAGAAGGTGTCTCGTATGCTTGGAGATAAGATTGACGTTAAAAAAGAGATAGAGGCTACACTGGCAGCAAAGAAGTCAGAACAGATGATCATGAGTCTTATGCCTGTGGGAATTATCCTGTACTTGCAGATGACTTCACCGGGCTTCTTAAGTGTTCTTTATGGAAATCCCTTTGGAATTGCAGCAATGAGTATCTGTCTTGTCATTTATGCTGCGGCATACTGGCTTGGCAGAAGGATTGTAGATATTGAGGTGTGACAGTACAAATGTGGGTACATGTTGTCATTTTTGTTATGATCCTGTGTGCACTGACCGGCTGGAAAAAAGGATGGATTCCATCTTCCGGAATCGGAGGGAAGGATGGTATCAGACTTTTTGCGGTAGTAGCGATAGCCGGAAATCTGCTGGGCATGATCCTTACTTTGCAAAACGGTGGACAGGTGTATCCTCAGGGATACCGTCTGGAAAAGGAGGATACAGGATCATATGAGAAGGAATTTATGGTATCCGTTGACGGAGAAGAACCGGTCTCCATGTACATTCAGGTACCGGAGAAGGAACTGGAAGAGCAGGAGGAAGAACCGAAACAGAATAAGAAGCTGACCAGAAAAGAACAGGCACAAAAAAGTATTGCAGAGGCAGTATCCCGGTATAACGAGCAGCGCAGTGATCCGGATTATTATTATCTTCCGGATAAGCTGAATGGAAAAAAGGTAAAATGGGAAAGTCCGGCAGACACTTCCGGAATGCTTCTGACAGGACTGTTTCTTATTGCGGCAATGGCAATTCTTGTGATGAAAGGGAGAGAAGAACAGGTTCAGCTTCAGAAACGGTATGAAGAACTTCTTATGGATTATCCGGGACTGATCATGAAATTTACACTTCTGGTTCAGGCCGGGATGACTGTAAGAAAGGCATTCCAGAAAATTTCTCTGGATTATGGAAGAAAGAGAAAGCGGAATCCAAGACCTGCGTATGAAGAGATACGGATTGTCTGCTATGAGATGGAAAGCGGAGTTTCTGAAAGTGAAGCATACAGAAGATTTGGAGAAAGATGTGGTCAGGCAAAGTATAAAACATTTGCCACGCTTCTTATCCAGAATCTCCAGAAGGGCAGCAGACAGATGGCTGATATGCTTGAAAGAGAATCAACCGAAGCATGGGAAGAACGAAAGAGAAAAGCACGTGTTCTTGGAGAGGCTGCAGCTACAAAACTTCTGGTGCCGATGATCATGATGCTTATTGTCGTTATGGCAATTGTCATGATTCCTGCCTTTATGTCTTTCTACGGAGAAACATGATAAGGTGCTGCAGTAAATTCTGTGCAGCGTAAAGGGTGCTTTTGGATATGGAGGGAAAAAATGGGACAATTGATAAGACAGATAAAAAAGAAAAACGGACTGATACGAAGATTCGCAGAGGAAGAAGACGCTGTAGGTGTTGTGGAGATCATTCTGATTCTTGTAGTCCTGATCGGGCTTGTCATTATTTTCAAAGAGCAGCTGACCGAACTGGTGCAGAGCATTCTTTCAAAGATCGCCAAACAGAGTAATTCTATTTAAGATGAAAAGAGAAGGAGGTGTACTTCCTGTATGAAATATTGCGGAAAGGAAAGAGGAAGCATTACATTATTTCTTGCATTAATACTCAGTCTGCTTTTGTCTCTTGTATGTACAAGTATAGAATCTGTACGTATGGCATCGGCCAGAACCCAAATACTCAACAGTATGGATATCGGACTTTATTCTGTATTTGGACAGTATGACAGGAAACTTCTTGAGGAATATGATCTGTTTGCGCTGGATGGTTCCATGGGAGGCGGGCAGCTTAATCTCGCAAAGATCTGCGATAATCTGGAATCCTATATGAAACCGGTGTTAAAGCAGAACAGTCAGAAACTTGAACTGCATCAGAGCGGACTTACCGGTTACCGGCTTCTGACAGATGAGTGCGGAGAGGTTTTTTATCAGCAGATTGTGCAGTATATGCAGGAAACTCTTGGAAGTCAGGGGGTACAGCTCCTTCTCAACAAAATGTCTGATCGAGAGAGAAAAACAGAAGAGGCGGATCTGAAAGCGAAACAGGCGGAGACAGGAGGCTCCATCGACAGATATGATTCAGAAATGGATCAGGCTTCTCAGAAAAGCCGGCAGGCAGCACAGGAAGCTGAAAACAGGCAGCAACAGGAAGGACAAATATCAACCCAGCCAGCACCGACGCAGCCACAGGCTGACAATCCCATCAGTATTATAAAAAGAATTATGAAAATGGGAATACTGGAGCTGGTTTTGCCACCCGGACGGGAAATTTCCACCCGGACAGTCAGCAAAGACACAATGGTTTCGGGAAGACAGCTGCAACAGGGAATGAAGATGCCGGACGGAGTGACAGCAGATAGCAGTTATACTTCCGGGGTTTTGTTTCAGCAGTATCTGATGAATCATCTGGGAAATTACACAGATCCGTCAAAAGAAAGTCTTGCATATCAGATGGAATATGTTTTTGGAGGAAGAGACAATGATATAGATAACCTTAAATCTGTGGCATCAAAGCTCCTGTTCATCAGAGAAGGCGTAAACTTTGCATGTTTGATGGCAGATAATGTAAAAAGAACAGAGGCACAGGCACTCGCTGCAGCCATTGCGTCGGGATTTCTGGTTCCTCCGGCAGCGGTAGTGATAGAGTCTGCATTGCTTTTATGCTGGGCATTTGCGGAGAGCGTACTGGATGTGAGAGAACTTTTTGCAGGAGGGAAGATTCCCCTTGTAAAAACTTCCGCAGACTGGCAGATTTCGCTGTCTAATCTTTCAAGTCTGATGGAAGGACTGGATTCCATGCGGAAAAACAATGAACATGGATTGTCCTATGAGGATTACCTTCAGGTTCTGATATTGCCTGTTTCAAAGGAAAAGAAAGTGATGAGAGCTATGGATATGATCGAAGATGCGATAAGAAAGAAAGGCAGGGCAAATTTTTATATGGATTCCTGTGTTGTAGCTCTGGAGGCATTTGCGGAGGTAAAAGCAAACAGGAAAAAGGAATTTCAGGTGATACGTCAGTATTGTTATGAATGAATTGCTGAAAAGAGGTGTGAAAAGATGCTTTTACAGAAAGAAAAACAAAGTATTGAAGAAATCGGAAAAAAAGATAAAAAAATTTATGAAAGGAGAAAAGTCTCTCTAAGCAATATTTACGATCTTTTATTCCCCCAAAAGAGTCGGAAATATTTTCGGACAAATGCAAAAGAACATATTGGAGAAGTTTCTTCTGTAAAAGTATCTTTCTGCACCTCTTTTCGGGGAAAGATTAAGAAGGGAAGTCTGGCAGTAGAAACAGCACTTGTACTGCCGCTGTTCTTCCTGGGAATGGTTACGCTGATTTCGTTTATGGATATATATAAACTGCAGACGGAACATCTGACTGCATTGTGTACGAAGGCAAAGCAGGCGGGAATGTATGCGTATCTTCCGGGTGGGGACAGTGTTGATGATATTACGCTGCCGGATATCTACACGTATAAACCCTTTGGTGGACTGATACCTCTTCCGGATGTTGTAGTTTATAACCATGTAAAAGTCCATGCATGGACAGGAACCGAATTTCCTGACAATGGAGGAGAGCAGGGAGAAACAGAACCGATGGTTTATGTAACTGACTCGGGCAGTGTGTACCATAAAAATCCGGGCTGCAGCTATCTGAATGTTTCATTAAAACAAATTCCCGGAAGTTCCGCAAAATCTGCATCCAATAAGTACGGGGAGCATTATTCAGCCTGTGAAATCTGCAGCAGGAATCAGAATCCGGCAGGAGTGGTATATGTTACGGAACAGGGAAACAGATACCATAATCTGGAGTCCTGCAGTGGGCTGAAACGTTCGGTAAGACTGGTAAAAGCTTCCTCTGTTTCGGAAATGGGAGCATGTAGCAGGTGTGGCTGAATTTTGCCGGAGAGATGTATATGGAGATGAATGGCGTAAAAGAAATATGTGTACTTGGATTTCTGGGAATAAATTCATGGATAGATATCAGAAAAAAGCAGGTTTCTCTTCTGCTGATCATAATATTTGCAGTCTGCGGAACTGTGTGGACAATATATAGCAGAAGAAATGTTCCGGAGGTTCTTATGTGCGTGGGGACAGGTTTTCTCTTTGTGCTGATCAGCATCCTTACAGAAGGTGCTGTGGGAATGGGCGATGGCTGGCTGCTTATGGCACTGGGGACAGTGCTGTATCCGGAAGAATTTTTTTCAACACTTTTTATGGGAATGATCTGCAGTGCAGTATGGTCCGGCATCATGATGATGGGATTTTGCAGAAAGGGAAGTACGGAAATACCGTTTGTGCCATTTCTGCTGGCAGGATATCTGGGAGGATTTTTGATATGAAAGATAATTTTTGTATAACAAATGAATACAGTATAATTCGTAAGGGAAGTTTTACAATCGAGACTGCCTGTGTCATGCCGTTGATCCTGTTGGTGTTGATGGGACTTATCTATCTGAGCTTTTTTGTACATAACAGGGCATGGCTGACAGCGGCAGCTTATGAATCGGCAGTAAGCGGGAGCATGGAAGGGATTAAGAAAAACGGAGAAATATATGATACTGCAAGGATGCGCAGTGAGGAGCTGTGGAGTATTGGCTTTTTCGGGGCGGAGAATTTAGGTACCCAGACAAATGTGGGAAAAGAAGTGCAGGTAACCTATGACCTGGACACGATCTCGTCGTATGGCAATCTGAGCTGGCATTTGAGGACAGAAGGGAAATCCGCAGTGATAAATCCGGTGAAACATATCCGCAGACTGCGGGCGGCGCAGGCGGTACTGAGAGAAATGGGGGAATAGAATAGTATGCGAACAGAATATAAGAGGGATATGAATCATAATTATCTCATTGTCTATGGTGAGAATGAGATCAATACAGATTCCTATCAGGTAAGGATGCTTGCGGGAAATGTGATTCCCTCTCTTCTGAAGTGCAGGATACAGGGGATGGATGGCAGATTTTTTATCTATTTTGACATTACTTCGAAACAGGCGGTGAATGTGCTGTATGAAGAAAAGAAGATGGGAGTTGAAGATCTCAGGCTTATTTTCGGTGGTTTTGTAAAGGCTATGGAAGATGCGGCGGAATATCTGATCAATCCCGGACAGTTTATAATGTCGCCGGAATATATTTATACAGATATTGAAAAAAGACAGATTTATTTCTGCATGATGCCCGGATATGAGAAGGATATTAAAGAACAGTTTCAGCTTCTGACAGAATATATTCTGCCGAAAATAGACCATCAGGATCAGGATGCGGTAATCCTTGGATATGGAGTATATAAAAGAGCAATGGAAGACAGTTTTCATCTGGAGCATATTAAAGAAGAATTATATAAAACTCAGAGTTCAGATGTAAATGGGGAGAAGAAAGAAAAAATAAATGCAAAAAAGACAGAGCAGGAGATGGAGTTTGCAGAAGAAGAGACTTTCCCGGAAGATAATGAAAACCGGAATGAATTTGTAAGAGAAGGAGAAGATTCAAAAGAACCCGGCCGACTGAACCCGGTCGGTGTTATTGTGCCGGCTGCTGTTCTGATCTGTGGACTGGCAGCTGCTATCCTGAAGGGATATCTGCCACATGTGGAAATGGAAACCATACTTGGTGTAATTGTTATAGCTATAGCGGGTATCATGCTGGGCCTGCGTATTATAAAGACAAAAAAAGTTTTGCATCTCCCGGAACAGACGTATGCATTAGGAGAAACAGTGAGACACATAGAAAAAATAAGAAATATGCCATCATGGAATAAAACAGAAAAGAAAACATCAGGGAAAAGATCAGGATGGAAAGAAGCAGAGGGAAAAGTGTCAGAGCAGAAATGGGAGGACAGATTATATGAAAACCTGTCCCAGACAGTGGAGAGAAATCAGCAAACAAATCAGAGTCAGCCGGTGAATGGGCAGAAAATGTCAGACTGTGGACAAAAAACTTCCAAATCATCCCGGATACATATGGACTATGGTGAAACAGTAGTACTATCTGCCGGAACAGTAAGCGGACCTGCAAGTCTGGTGAGCAAAGAACCGGGAGAACTGGCGACCATTTATCTCAATGAAGATCTGACTGTGATCGGAAAGCTGGAAACTGCCTGT
>ULXI01001797.1_pt1 | contig 11645 bp, 8 predicted proteins | sample 1961181 | NCBI WGS metagenome assembly ULXI01 (sample SAMEA4835835, study PRJEB28245) | human gut metagenome | biome: gut microbiome; material: fecal sample | place: Denmark | collected 2008 | reverse complement strand
CCTGCCGCCGGAGGTCAGCGCCATGTCGGCCAGTCTGGAGGCCTTTACCGGCCAGAAGCCCGACCGCGCCCGCCTCGCCGCCGCCCTCGTCCGGTCGCTTTGCGAACTGGAGCAGGCCCTGTTCACCGGAAAAGACGCCTGGCTGCGGGAATTTGCCGCCCACTGCATCACCATCGGACAGGACGTCAAGCTCGTCCGGGGCGACGACGTGACCTACGCCCACGCCGACGGCATCGACGAAGAGGCGGCCCTTCTTGTTACCTACCCCGACGGGACAAAAGCCGCCGTCGCCTCCGGAGAAGTCTCCGTGCGCGGTATGTACGGGTATGCGTAGCGTCAGTTGACAAGGGCACACACGGTTTTTCACGGGGCAAAACGACGTCTGGCGTCGTTATCCTCGTTGGCGGGCGACAGCCCGCCTGCCTCGTCTGCCTGGCCAGCCGCCGTTTATCCTCCGTGAAAAACTCCGAAGGACTTGCCGGCTGGTCTGGGGCGTTGTCTGCAAGGCAGAGGACGCAGACATACTGGCGTATGTCAAGGACGATAACGCGGCAGACGGCGGCCCAGTCCGGCCCGCAAGCGTGCGTGCCCTTGTCAACTGACGCTAAGGGCAGCACCGCACGATCAAAAAAGACCCCCGGCCAGCTCTGGCCGGGGGAAGATGGGGTTGTGGGATTTGGCGGCGGCCTGGGCCGCTGCCAGGGATATGAAGTGCGCTCGCATTGGATAAGCTGTAGCTATAAGATAGCACCCGCAGAGGGAAAAGTCTGCCGAACGCTGTCGCGGCGGAATTTTTTTCCGCGTGCGGCCACACTTCTTGCAATCGGGTATATTTACTGATAAAATAGCACCCGTATTGGAGGGATATCTATGGAATTTGACGCTGGGCGGTATGATATCGCCGTGATCGGCGCGGGACACGCCGGGATCGAGGCAGGACTAGCCTGTGCGCGGATGGGGCTGGAGACGGTCGTGTTCACGATCAATCTGGACGCCGTCGGCAATATGCCCTGCAACCCCGCCATCGGCGGCACGGGCAAGGGCCATCTGGTGCGGGAGCTTGACGCGCTGGGCGGGGAAATGGCAAAGGCTGCCGACCGCTCGTGCATCCAGTACCGGATGCTGAACCTTGGCAAGGGCCCCGCTGTCCACTCCCTCCGCGCGCAGGCCGACCGGCGGCGCTATCAGGAGGATATGAAGCGCACGCTTGAGCAGCAGGAGCATCTTGATCTCAAGCAGGCTATGGTCACGCAGCTTCGCCTGACGGACGGCCATGTGTCCGCTGTCGTCACGCGCCTCGGCGCGGTCTATTCCGTCAAGGCCTGCGTCATCGCCTCCGGCACGTATCTGGACGCACGCGTCATCACCGGCGACTGCGCCTATTCCTCCGGCCCGGACGGGATGCAGGCAGGCATCGGCCTTGCGGAGCAGCTGGCTGCGCTCGGCCTTCGGATGCGCCGGTTCAAGACCGGCACGCCGCCGCGTGTAAACCGCCGTTCAATCGACGTGACGCAGATGGAGCTGCAGCCCGGCGATCAGCACCCGGTTCCCTTCTCGTTTTCGACCAAGACACCGCCGGAAAATAAGGCGGTCTGCTATCTGACCTATACGAACGAAAAAACGCACGAGATCATCAAGGCCAACCATGACCGTTCGCCGCTGTTCAACGGCATGATCGAATCCGTCGGCCCGCGCTACTGCCCGTCCATCGAGACGAAGATCGACCGCTTCCCGGACAAGTCCCGCCACCAGCTGTTTGTCGAGCCGTGCGGGCTGTATACGGACGAATTATACATTCAGGGCCTTTCCTCCTCGCTTCCGGAGGATGTGCAGCTCGAAATGCTCCACACCATCAGGGGGCTGGAGCACGCGGAGATGATGCGCCCGGCCTACGCCATTGAATATGCCTGCATCGACCCGACCGAGCTTCTGCCGACGCTCGAAAGCAAAAAGATCCCCGGCCTTTACGGCGCGGGCCAGTTCAACGGTTCGTCCGGCTATGAGGAGGCCGCCGTGCAGGGCTTCGTCGCGGGCGTGAACGCGGCGCTGAAGATAAAAGGCGAAGAGCCGATGGTCTTAAAGCGCTCCGACGGCTATATCGGCACGCTCATCGACGATCTGGTCACGAAGGGCACGAACGAGCCGTACCGCATCATGACCTCGCGCTCAGAGTACCGGCTCCTGCACCGGCAGGACAACGCCGACGAGCGATTGACGCCCATCGGCCGCCGCATCGGCCTCGTCTCGGACGCGCAGGATGCCGCCGTGCAGGAAAAATACCGCATGGTCGCGCAGGAGATCAAACGGCTGGAGGCCACGGGTGTGGCCGAAAGCGAGGCGCTGAACGAGATGCTCCGCGCGCACGACACCGCGCCGGTCGAAGGTTCGGCGCGGCTTGCCGATCTGGTGCGCAGACCGCAGCTGAGTTATGACGATCTGGCCCCCTTCGATCCGGAGCGGCCCGACCTGCCGCCCGTCATCCGCGAGGCCGTCGAGATCCGCATGAAATACGCAGGCTACATCGCCCGCCAGCAGAAGCAGGTCGAGGAATTTGCCCGCGAGGAGGGCAGGCTCCTGCCGGATTCGATCGATTATCTGTCCATTCAGGGCCTGCGCGTCGAGGCGCGGCAGAAGCTGAGCGAAATCCGCCCCCTGTCCGTCGGACAGGCCAGCCGCATTTCGGGCGTATCGCCCGCGGATATCGCGGTGCTGCTCATCTGGCTGGAGCAGAATAAGCCGTCAAAGGAGTAAGCGATGTATTTTGATTCTCACGCCCATCTGGGCGAGGACTGTTTTGCACAGGACTTTGTGAACATTGTGGAAAAAATGCGCGCAGCGGACGTCACCGGCATGATGGAGATCGGCTGCGACGGCCCGTCGTCCCATCACGCGGTCGAGTTGGCCCATCAGTACGACTGGATCTGGGCCGCCGTCGGCAGCCACCCGGACGACGCGGAGCAGGTGGACGAAGCGCGGATCGGGGAATACCGCGCGCTGTGCAAGGACCCGCGCGTGAAGGCCATCGGCGAGATCGGTCTGGATTATCACTACGAAGACCCTCCGAGAGACGTGCAGCAGCGGGCGTTCCGGATGCAGATGAAGCTTGCGCAGGAGCTGTCGCTTCCCGTCGTGATCCATGAGCGCGAGGCGCATGAGGACGGACTGCGCATCATCAGCGATTTCCCGGACGTGACCGGCGTATTCCACTGCTTTTCCGGCAGCTATGAGATGGCGAAGGAGCTGGTAAAGCGCGGCTGGTACATCGGCTTTACCGGCGTGGTCACGTTCAAAAACGCGCGTAAAGCGGTCGAGGTCGCGGAAAAGATCCCGCTGGACCGCATCCTCATCGAAACGGACTGCCCCTATATGGCCCCGGAGCCGTTCAGAGGCCGCCGCAACGACCCGAGCCTTGTACCGTTCGTGGCAAAAAAGATCGCGGCGCTTCGCGGCATTTCCGCAGAAGCTGCCGCTGCCGCAACGGCAGAAAACGCAAGACGGCTGTTCCGGATTTGACCGAAGCGCCAGTGCTTTAAAAACATAGTGCGCCCGCCGCTGATACAGCGGCGGGTGCGGTTTTTTTCATATGGCTTATTCAAACACAACGCCGAGGGCCTTGCAGACGGCGGCGCAGCGCGGGCACAGGCCGTGCTCGTCGGGGCTTTCGGAGTGCATCCAGCAGCGCGGGCACTTCGTTCCCTTCGCCTCGGTCACGGCGACGGTCAGGCCGGGGAAGTTCACGCCCTGTCCGACGACGGCGCCCTCTGCGGGGGCAGTCTCGTTCGTGCTGACGTTGGAGACGATGAAGATCTCCGGCAGATCGACGGACTTGACTGCGTCCAGCGCGGCCTTTGCATCCTCGTCGTTTGCAAACAGCGCCACGTGCGCTTCGAGGCTCTTGCCGATGCGCTTGTCGGCGCGGGCAGTCTCCAGCACGCCGTTGACGTCCGAGCGGACGCGCAGCGCAGTCTCCCAGACGGCCATTTCGGTGTCAGACAGCGCGTAGTCCGCATACGGCTTCGACATCTGGTTCAGCAGCACGTTGCGGCCGTCGTCGCCGTTGCGGTGCGGCATCTGGAGCCAGATCTCGTCGCAGGTGAACGCGAGGATGGGCGCGAAGACCTTCGTCATGGCATCGAGAATGATCCACAGTGCGCTCTGTGCCGAGCGGCGGGCGGCGGAATCCGCGCCGTCACAGTACAGGCGGTCCTTGATGATATCGAGATAGAGGCTCGAAAGCGTCACGACGCAGAAATCGTTGACGGCGTGGGAAACGGTCAGGAATTCATAATTCTGATACGCCGCCTCGCACTTGACCAGCAGTTCGTTCAGCTTCGTGATGGCCCAGCGGTCGAGCGCTTCCATATCGGCGGGCGCGGTCAGCTGGTTGGGATCAAACTCGGTCAGATTGTCAAGGCAGAACTTCGCCGTATTGCGGAACTTGAGGTAGTTCTGGCTCAGCTGCTTGAAGATCTCATCGGAGCAGCGCACATCGACGTGATAATCTGCCGAGCCTGCCCACAGGCGGCAGATGTCCGCGCCGTATTTCTTGAACACGTCCGCAGGATCGACGCCGTTGCCGAGGGACTTGTGCATGGCCTTGCCCTCGCCATCGACCGTCCAGCCGTGGGTGACGCACTCTTTAAAGGGAGCACCCTTGCCCAGCGCGCCGACTGCCGTCAAAAGGCTCGACTGGAACCAGCCGCGGTACTGATCGAGGCCCTCAAGGTAGACCGTCGCGGGCCAGAAGCCCTGATCCTTCTGCATGGAAGCAAAGTGCGTCGAGCCGGAGTCGAACCAGCCGTCAAGCGTATCTGTTTCCTTCTCAAAGTGCCTGCCGCCGCAGTGCGGGCAGGCGAAGCCTTCGGGGACGAGTTCGTCCGCGTCCTTCTCGAACCAGACGTTCGAGCCGAATTCGCCGAACAGCTTCGAGATCTTGGCGATGGTTTCATCCGTGCAGACGGGCTTGCCGCAGTCCTTGCAGTAGAACACCGGGATCGGCAGGCCCCAGCGGCGCTGACGGGAGATGCACCAGTCGGCGCGTTCGCGGATCATGGCCTTCATGCGGTCAATGCCCCACGCGGGCAGCCACCGCACGTCGTCGCACGCGGCGCAGGCCGCGTCCTTGAACGATTCGACGGAGCAGAACCACTGCGGGGTGGCGCGGAAGATGATGGGCTTCTTGCAGCGCCAGCAGTGCGGATAGGAGTGGACGATCTGCTCGGAGGCGAACAGCGCGCCGCTCTCCTGCATATCCTTCAGGATCACGGGGTTCGATTCCTCGACCAGCATCCCGGCGTATTTGCCCGCGTAGTCGGTGTGGCGGCCCTGATCGTTCACGGGAACGACCATGTCCATGCCGTAGCGGCGGCAGGTCTGATAGTCGTCCGCGCCGAAGCCCGGGGCGGTATGGACGCAGCCCGTGCCGGAGTCCATGGTGACGTAATCGGCCAGGACAAGGCGGGAGGTCTTCGGCAGGAACGGATGGTCTGCCAGCATATTTTCAAAGAACGCGCCCTCGTGGCGGGAGACGACGGTATAGTCCTCCACGCCGCCGACCTTCATGACCTTCTCCATGAGCGCCTCGGCGACGAGATACTGCTCGCCGTTCTGGTGATTGCGGACGATGACATAGCTTTCGACCGGGTTCAGCGCGATGGCGAGGTTGCCGGGCAGCGTCCAGATCGTGGTCGTCCAGATGACGAACGAGAGGTTCTTCTTCTCCTCGTCCGTGAGCTTGCCCTGATCGTCGTGCAGGGGGAACTTGACATAGACCGTGGTGCAGGGATCGTCCTGATATTCGATCTCGGCCTCAGCCAGCGCCGTCTCATCGTGGTAGCACCAGTAGACGGGCTTCAGGCCCTTATAGATGTAGCCCTTTTTGTACATTGCGCCGAAGACCTTGACCTCCTCGGCCTCAAAGCTGGGGGCCATGGTCTTATACGGGTGCTCCCAGTCGGCCACGACGCCGAGGCGCTTGAAGCCCTCCATCTGCACGTCAATATAATGCTGCGCGAAGTCATGGCAGGCGGAGCGGAACTCCGGGATGGGCATGGCCTTGTGGTTGAGCTTGTTCTTCTTGATGATGGCGGACTCGATGGGCATACCGTGGTTGTCCCAGCCGGGGATGTACGGGGTGTAGTACCCGCGCATGGCCGCCGAGCGGATCATAAAGTCCTTGATGCACTTGTTGAGCGCGTGGCCCATGTGCAGCGCGCCGTTGGAGAACGGAGGGCCGTCGTGCAGGGCAAAGCGGGGCTTGCCCTCGTTCTTTTTGAGCAGTTCGTTGTAAAGGTCGAGTTCCTGCCAGTGCTTCAGCATATCCGGCTCGCGCATCGGAAGCCCGCCGCGCATCGGAAAGCCCGACTTGTTCATGTTGAGCGTCTGTTTGTATTCCATAATTCCTCCTGCAAAAACAAAACGCCCCGAGCCTTGGCTCAGGGCGATAAATGACCGCGGTACCACCTGAATTCCCGCGCATCAAAACGCGGGCACTCGCCTTCTGTAACGGGAAGTCCCGTCCGGGCTTACTTGCGGTTCAGCCCGGCTGCTCCAAGGGGATCTTCGGAGGCTTCTGCCGCTGCCTTACACCGACCGGCAGCTCTCTTTGCGCGTCGAAACCCCGTACTTGTCCTTTTCATTGCATATATCAGCTACAGTGTACCCATTTATTGTCCCCTTGTCAAGAAAAACCCCGGCAGAAATTCAAAAAATGTTTAAAACTGAACGCCTCTGCCGCGATTGCAAACCGCGTGCTCATGTGGTATGCTTAGGGGACACCAACAATATGGGAGGCAATGACACACATGGACGATAAGACCAATCAGGCGCCGGAGCAATCCGGAATGCCGGACAATGAGGAGTATTCCTCTTATACGCTTCCGACCGAGGATGCTGCCGCGCAGGAGGCGCATACCATTCCGCTCGAAGACGCTGCCGCGCAGGAGTCACGTACCATTCCGCTTGAAGACGAGCGCACGCAGGGCGCGCAGGACAGCGCCGCGCAGCCCGCAAAGAAAAAATCTCCGCTGCCGTGGATCATCGGCGGCGCAGCCGTTGTGATCGCCGCGGCGATCACGCTGATCCTCACGCTGAAGCCGAAAACGGTCAGCCCGGATGCAGAGCAGCCCGGCGATGCGACGATCTCCGAGCCTGCCGATACCCCCGACACTACCCAGCCAGACGATCAGACCCCCGCAGAGGACGGCCAGACCGGCGAACAGACGGACGGCGAGGAAACCGAGTCCGCGGGCAACGGCGTGAGCTACACTGTGAGCGCCGAGGAGCTGACCGAGGACGTTCTGAACCGCGAGATCGCCGTCTGCGGCGACGACCATCTGACGAACCGGGAGCTTCCGTATTACTACTGGCAGCAGTATTATACGCTCATGAGCAACTACGGCAGCTACGCTTCATATTTTATCGACACCAGCACGCCGTTTGACCAGCAGATGTGTATGTTTGACGACACGCGCACCTGGCAGCAGTATTTCCTGCAGGCGGCCATCACGAACTATGAAAATGTCACCGCCATCTGGCAGGAGGCCCGGCTTGCAGGCTTCCAGCTAAGCCAGGAGGATCAGGACTACCTCGACGAGCTTGACGGCCAGATCACCGTAGCCGCCGCAAGCTACAGCTACGGCAGCGCGGACGAATATCTCCAGATGGCCTATGGCCCGGCAGCCACGCTGACGTCGTACCACGCCTTTGTCGAGCGGCAGATCACGGCCTCGGCCTATCTGCAGGTGCTCGTCGACGAGAAGCCCTACACCGAGGACGATATCAGCAAATACTATGACGACAACGCCGATTCCTACGCCGGAAACGGCATTGAAAAATCCGATGTGAAGATGGTGAACGTGCGCCACATCCTCATCCAGCCCGAAGGCAAGAATGACGACGGCACCTACACCGACGAAGCATGGGCAGAGGCCGAGAAGAAGGCCAACGACCTGCTGACCGAGTGGCAGAATGGCGAGCGCACCGAGGATTCCTTCGCGTTCATGGCCGCGGAAAACTCGCAGGATCCCGGCAGCGTGGAAAACGGCGGCTTGTACGAGGATATCTATCCCGGCAAGATGGTCGACGAGTTTGACGCCTGGTGCTTCGATCCCGCCCGTCAGCCCGGCGACACCGGCATCGTCAAGACCAGCTACGGCTATCACATCATGTACTTCTCCTCCACGGGCGAACACGCGTACTGGTACGTCCGCGCAGAGGAGGACTATCTGAACGAGCTGTCCGTGAGCGTTCTGCAGGAGGTCGCGGCAAAGTTCGAGGTCACGGAATCCGAGCAGAACGCGGCCATCGTCGACATCATGCAGCAGAACTGACAAGCTGCCGGGAGGGAGTCCGCACATGAAACGCTTACTGTTTTTCATCAACCCGAACGCGGGCCACGCCGAGATCCGCAGCTCGCTTATGGAGGTGCTGGCGATCTTCTGCAAGGGCGGCTATGAGCCGACCGTACACATGACGACCGGGCCGCGCGATATCACGCGGCAGATCGCCGAACGCGGGACGCAGTATGACCTGATCGTCTGCACCGGCGGCGACGGGACGCTCAACGAGGCCGTCTCCGGCCTCATGGCGCTGCCGTATGAAAAGCGGCCCCCGCTGGGCTACATCCCCGGCGGCACAGTCAACGACGTGGCCTCCACACTGGGCCTTTCCAAGGACCCCATCCGCGCCGCGCAGGAGATCGTGGGGGGCAGATTATACCCGCTGGACATCGGCTCGTTCGGCCCCGACCGGTACTTTACCTATGTCGCCGCTTTCGGCATCTTTACGGACGTGCCGTATGAGACACCGCAGGAGGACAAGCGCATCTGGGGCCGGCTTGCGTATATCATGAACGGCGCGGGCGCGCTCGGACGGCTGAAGCCTACGCACGTGCGCGTCTATTATGAAGACCGGAAGGAGGAGGCCGACGTGCTCGTCGGCCTCGTGACCAGCACGACCTCCGTCGGCGGCTTCAAGGCCACGAAGGATCTCGGCATCTCGCTCAACGACGGGCTGTATGAGATGATCCTCGTGCGCGCGACAAAAACGCTCGCAGAGTTCAATCTGGCCGCGACGCGTGCGCTGCGGCTGGATTTTGACAACGATTCGTTTATTTCCACGCAGACCGGCGCGCTGCGCTTTGAGTTCGACGAGCCGGTTTCCTGGACGGTCGACGGCGAATTCGGCGGCAGCGTCACCGAGGTCGAGATCCACAACGAGCACCGCGCGATCGACATCGTAGTTCCGTAAGGGAGGCGGCAGTATGAACCTTCGCTTTGCAGACGAGCACGACGCAGCCGCCTGTCTTGCCATTTACGCACAGTATATCGACACTTCTATCACATTTGAGACGGCGCTGCCGTCCGAAGACGAGTTTGCCGGACGCATCCGCAGCTACGGCGCGGTCTACCCGTGGCTGATCGCGGAGGAGGAGGGAAAAATCCTCGCCTACGCCTACGCCCACCGCGCGCAGGAGCGTGCCGCCTATGACTGGAACGCGGAGCTTTCCGTCTATGTTTCGAAAAACGCGGCGGGAAGGGGTCTCGGCACAAGGCTCTACCGGGCGCTGCTGGCCCTGCTCAAGGAGCAGGGCGTCCGCACGGCCTACGGTGTCGTAACCATGCCGAACGATGCAAGCGCTGCCCTGCACCGGAAGCTGGGCTTCGGGCTGCTGGGGACGTATCACAATACCGGCTACAAAAACGGCCGCTGGCGCGATGTGGTCTGGTTCGAAAAGCACATCGGCTCGTTTGACGGCGTGCCGGAGCCGATCCGCCCCATCGGCCAGCTCGCAGACCGCGAAGCGGTCCTGCGGACGATTTGAAAAACAGCCTCCTGTTCAGCACAGGGGGCTGTTTTTTGCGGGACTGCTTTCAGCTGTTACGGCTTCTCCAGACCGTCTGCCAGCTTTTGCAGCGGCAGATGGCGCAGGAGCAGGCTGACGGGGTTGAGCTCGGAGGCCGCCGTTTTCGCGCCTGCCGCCATGAACAGGCGCAGCGTGCTGCCCAGCGCGCTGCGCGTGGGCTTGTCCAGCGTCCGGTATTTTTTGAGCATGGCCGCCGCCGTTTTGAGTCCGCCCTCCTTGAGGTCGGTCAGCGTCCCGGCGTCGGTGCAGGTGAGGATGTCGAACAGCGCGTCGGTAAAGGCCACGCGCTGCTCCGGGCTCAGGGAGAGGATGAACGTGCGGATCGTCTCGTCGACGAGCTTGCCGCCCTCGGTGAGATCCGGAAGATGCTCGAATTTCTCCCCGCGCACCTGCCAAGAGAAGCCGTCGTGCTGCCACAGACCGCTCTGCGTGCTGCGCACGACCTCATAGCGCTCCTCATGCTCGAGAAGCATTCCGACGACGGACGATTCCGGCAGGATCGTCGTGATCTTATCCGCGACGCGCCTGTGCTCCGGCAGGCCGAGCAGCGACGTGCGAAAGCCGGGGCCGTCGTTATTGTACACGCGCATGAGCTGGTTCTGCACGGCTTCGCCGCAGAACACCGCGCTGTAGACCGCGAGATTGCCACCCTTGGAGTGTCCGCCCACGCGAAGCGGGTGCGACGGAAGCGCCGCGGCTGCCGCGGCCAGATATTCCGCCGCCATCCTCTGCGCCGGGACGACCGGCAGAAAGGCCAGATTGAAATCCTCCTTCCAGCCGACGATGGTGTCGTCCGTGCCCCGGAAGGCGATATAGGCCGTCTTGTCCGGCAGAAGCGCCGTCAGCGCGGAAAACTGCGTCTGTGTTTCTTCATCGGTGCGGCTGACATAGGCGCAGAGCGTCAGATCGGAAAAGCGGCGGCTCGCGGCCATTTTGTGCCCCAGCTCCGGGATCTGCTCCGGCACGAGCACGCCCATCGTCTCCTGCGGCCTTGCCGCGTCGTACTTCTGCATGGCCTCCGGCAGAGAAACGGGCGCGGAAAAGTCCGCCGGGACGATACCGGAAAAGTCCAGAAAGCAAAGCTCCGCCATCAGCAGATTGTCGACCTCGTTGAACCCGCGCTCGGCAAGCGTCAGATCGCCGCGCCAGTCCAGATAATCCAGAATGTTTGCCATGGAAATACCTCCGGAGTTTAGTGTACCCATCATACACAAATTTTACCGGAAAAACAACCAAATCGGGCAGAAGAAAGCCTTAATTTTTTCTGAATTCGTACAGCCTATAAACCTATTGACTTTATGGGTAATATGTGTTATGCTCAGGACATAAGAAAGAATTCCCTGCAAAGGAGCTGATATTGATGCAAGTCTATGCGGACAACGCAGCGACCACCAGAATGCACCAGACGGCCATCGACACGATGACCTATCACCTGAACAACACCTTCGGCAACCCGTCGAGCCTCTACACCATCGGCCAGCAGGCCAAGGAGGTGCTGGAGACGGCGCGGGCCGATATGGCCGCCTGCTTCGGCGCCCAGCCGCGCGAGATCTATTTCACCTCCGGCGGCAGCGAGGCCGACAATCAGGCCATTACCTCCGCCGCCTATCTCGGCGCGCGCAAAGGCAAAAAGCACATCATTTCCACCACATTTGAGCATCACGCCGTCCTGCATACCCTGAAGCGGCTGGAAAAGCAGGGCTTTGAGGTAACGCTTCTGGACGTGCACGCGGACGGACTTGTCTCGGCGCAGCAGGTCGCGGAGGCCATCCGCGATGAT
>ULXI01009558.1_pt1 | contig 11714 bp, 9 predicted proteins | sample 1961181 | NCBI WGS metagenome assembly ULXI01 (sample SAMEA4835835, study PRJEB28245) | human gut metagenome | biome: gut microbiome; material: fecal sample | place: Denmark | collected 2008 | reverse complement strand
AAAATCACCGCCACTCCATCTACCGGCTGTTCCTTGCCATCCATCACCTTCCCGGAAATACCTTGTGCCATAATCTCACCGAGACTCATCAGCAAGCATAAAATCATGTAGTAAATAGTACGTTTCATATCGGTTTGTTTTTATCATTTTTCGTTCATACAAAAGAAACGTATTCTTAAAAGAAACTATGTTACCACTCACTTACGAAGTCTTACCTTGTCTTATCAGGAATGTTATTTAGTCTTATCGCCATTTATCAAACCCAACAAAGAGGAACAAGGTAATCTAGAAAACACCTTCGGAAAAGTAGTATGAGTGGTATCCTTTGTGCTAAATCTCACCTAAGGGAATTGCAGGAAAAAGGTTTCGAGGCCGCCGCACTCTTTGACGCAAAAACGTAAACTGAACATTAAGAGGTTCTAACTGTTGATATATCAATCAAATATTTGAAGATAACCTATTAAAAGTTGAAAATCATGTGTACAAGAGTAGTTTATTCGGGAACAAACGGGATGGTAGCGACTGGTCGCACAAGACTTTAAGCCGGCGCAACCGTTCAAGTTTATGGGTGTAAAGGATCTTATTTAGTCTTGGCTAACTATTTTTTGGGATAATATGTTCCATATTTCCTTTTACAACATTTGAGTTTCAATTAATATTTATATTTGACGTCAAAAATCTTACAATATGGATAAACAGTTCCTCTGCCTTGATTCACCTACGGACTTTATGGTTGGTAAATACATATCCGCCGATGAACTCAAGGAGTTTATAAATATTCCTTGTAAGATAAAAGCCGGGGTCTTTATCCTTTGCATGGAAGGGCAAATACGCTCAACTATCAATATGTCAGAATTGACCACTTCGAAACTCAATGTTGTAACGCTATTGCCCAATAGTCGCATACAAATACATGAGATATCCCCCGACATCTTGATCTATTTCATAGCGTTCTCTTTCGATTTTATGTGTTACACCAATTTTATCAAGAGCACGATGGGTTATCTACTGATGATTTACAGGTATCCGATTATAAAAATATCCCAAAACAGGGCCAACCTGATCACGAACTTCTACGAGCTTCTCTATCAATATGCCGTATATCCCGATATCTTGAACAATAAAGAGATGATAAAGGCCATTTTCATGATGTGTAGTCAAGGTATCATAGAAATATACAGTAAAAATTACCCATTAGAGAAACAGGAACTTACACGTCCGTTACAAATCTATCAAGAGTTCCTAAATATGGTATTGAGATACTATACGAAAGAGCATAACGTATCGTTTTATGCCGAGAAGTTGGGCCTCACGTTCTCTTATTTCTCGACATCCATCAAAAAAGCGATCGGAGAGACTCCTCAAGAGATCCTCACGCAAACAATAATCATAGACGCTAAGGCTCAGTTGAAAGGGACCAACCGAGAAATCAAGAACATAGCGATGGACCTCGGCTTTAATAATCTATCGTTCTTTAATAAGTTCTTCCGTCGAAATGTAGGCATGACTCCACAAGAATACAGGGGTAAATCGTATACCTATTCTTGTTACCAGAAAACATCCGACTAGCCGAAAGCAAAAACAGAACATATTATCAAAAAGAAGAATTTCAAGGGTACCTTTTATAATTTTTACTTTTGTAGGATAATATAAAAAGACATACGATGGAAGGGCGAGAGACGGATCTAGAATACAACTTATTGATGGGGCTTACGGGAGCTAGCGTTAGCAAACATTTATTGGATGAGCATTTCACACTTTTATGGGCAAATGACTTCTATTACGATATGATAGGTTACCCCAAAGAAGAATATGAAGCTCTTTTCCACAATAAACCCGATTTGTATTTTAAAGGTTATGATGAAGCTTGGAATATATTATCCAAGAATGTTTACGAGACGATAGCTAATAAAGCCAGCGGTTACGAAACCGTTATCCAGATGCCAACGAGAAAAGGAAAAAGATGGACTAAAATCACCTCAACGTTTACCGACCAACTACAAGACGGCATCCCTATCTCCTATACGGTAATGACCGATGTAGAGGACGTAATGCGAAGGCGGATCGAGCAAACGATCACTTATGATAATATCCCCGGCTTCATATCCAAGCATAAAGTACATAAAGACGGCAGTTTTACATTGCTGGAGGCAAATGATAAATATATGGACTTCTCTGGTATCGATAAAAATTCTTTTTTATCTTTCAGTCCTTTCTCCCGTTTAGATGAAACAAGCCGTAATACGATGAACGCACATATCCCCTGTATGCTAAAAGGGGAACCTGTACATTTCGTTATCCAGTCGAAAGACAAAAACGGCAACGGCGCTTGGCTACAGTTGAACGGGGAATGTATCGGCTGGGAAAGCGACGAGCCTATCTATCTTATCGTTTACATCAATATCACCGACATTACCGAACAGAGGGAGTTGCAAAAGAAACTGGAGAAACAGTCAAAGCAACTTAAAGAAGCACTAAAGTCGGCGGAACAAGCCAACCAAGCCAAATCTGATTTTCTCGCCCGCATGAGTCACGATATCCGCACACCCATGAACGCCATCATGGGAATGGCGACTATAGCCAAAGCCCATGTAGATGAACATGAAAGAATACTAGATTGTATGGAAAAAATCAATGGAGCCTCTAAATTATTATTGAGTCTGATTAATGAGGTTCTCGATATGTCCAAGATCGAGAGTGGCAGGTTAATTCTTTCGGAGGATGAGTTCAATGTGGGTGAGCTCTTGCAAGACTTGGTCGTTATGATGCAACCGGAGATCAAAAACAAACAACAAACTTTAAATATACACGTCAAGAACCTGAGGCATGAGAATGTAAAAGGTGATACGCAGCGTATCAAGCAGGTATTGATGAATATCCTCTCGAACGCAATTAAGTATACGCCGGAGAATGGGCGAATCACGATAGAGATCTACGAGAAGGACCCTCATAATGGCATCGGAAATTATCAATTCGTGTTTGAGGATAACGGAAGAGGTATGAAACCGGAGTTTCTGGATAAGATTTTCGAGCCTTTCGAGCGTGCGAGCGATGATGAGATCAAGAGGATACAAGGCACTGGCCTCGGGATGTCGATCAGCCATAAGATCATTCAGATGATGGGAGGAGATATCAAGGTGGAGAGTGAATATGGCAAAGGTTCCCGCTTCACCATCGACATGCCATTGGTTTGCCGGGATCAGAAGCCCGATGATAAGATAGAGGTAGAAGGTTTAGAGGTTCTTGTGGTAGATGATGATAAGATCGCTTGTCTAAACACGTCTAGCTGTTTGCAAGAAATCGGGATAAACAGTGAATGCGTATACTCAGGTAGCGAAGCTATAGAAAAAGTACGACAGCATCATTTAGCGGAGAAAGAGTATTTCGCCGTGATCATTGACTTGAAGATGCCTCAAATGAACGGCATTGAAACAACCCGGCAAATCAGACGTTTCGTGGGAGCGGACGTACCGATCATCATTCTCTCCGCATACGATCTTGAGGAATATGAGGCAGAGGCTAAGGAGGTTAAGGCCAATGGATTCATCACCAAGCCTCTCTATAAGTCCAAGCTACTCCAAGTATTGAGATCTTTCCTTGACGAAGGAGACCAGCCGGAACCGATCCGCCCATTCAAGTTATCAAACGTCGATTATTCCGGCAAGCGCATCTTGCTGGTGGAGGATAACGAGTTAAATCGTGAGATCGCCGTAGAGATCATCGGCAGCACCGGTATCACTATCGATACGGCGATAAATGGGCTCGACGCCGTACATAAAGTCGCCCAATCGGAAGAAGGATTTTACCAGATAATACTGATGGATATCCAGATGCCTATCATGGACGGTTATGAGGCGACCCGGCAGATTCGTTCCCTCCAACGAAGGGATATCGCACATATGCCAATTATAGCCATGACCGCCAACGCTTTTTCCGAAGACGTGACAAACGCTATCAAAGCGGGCATGAATTATCATTTGGCTAAACCGATTGATATTGGGGCGTTGATGGGCATCCTTAGTAAATATTTACAAGCGCCCGCATAAAGTTTATCTTGCGTATTAAAAGTTCATGTAATAAAATTGTCTATTTTTAGCGATCAATTCGATTATAAGCATAAAGAGACTTCATGAACATCAGACTTCGTTTTAAGTTAATCGCTTTGTTGATCGTCCTATCGCTGGCCGGGCTTTTGGTTTTCCAAGGATACTGGCTGAAAGGTTTATATGATACATTATATAAACAGATGGAGATCAATATAGAGGAAGCGATGAAGATCGCCGACTATAAGGAGTTGTTCCTGCGCATCCGATCTATCAAAAAAGAACAGGGAGCGCTGGGACCTCAAACCCAAGATGTGTACTTCAGCTCAGAGCTAGATCCGTCTAATAAGCAGAAGATGGACGCAAAAGCTTCGATCCATCCGCAGAAAGAAGATCCTGACCTTAACCGGGAAGATATCTTCAAGACGGCAAATCCCGACTCACATATGAAACTACATATCGATTACGGGGATGAGGAGGACTTTAGCTCGATAGACTCTACCCTAACGGATTACCTATATGTAATCGGCGAGGTGGAAGACATGGTGCAGCAAGCGATGCACGCGAATATAGATTCTATAAAACCAATTGATTTCAAGACCTACAACAAATTATTAACCTCGGAGCTGGAGGCAAGAAACATCGTAACGGAACATGAGCTGGTAACGATTTATAAACCAAACAACGGGGACGAGAAGGGCTGGATGCATCTGGACAAGCCGGAACGATTCACTACGTGGAAAAAACCCGTGCATTTCGATTACCCGCTCCATAACGAGAGCACGTTACAATATCGCCTGTTCCTCAAATCGCCGGCTAGCGTGATACTCACCCAGATGAAAGGCATCCTGATCTCCTCCTTCCTACTACTTTTGCTGATCATTTGCGCTTTCATATACTTACTCCGCACCATCTTAAAGCAAAAGACCGTGGAAGAATTGAAGACCGATTTCACCAACAATATGACGCATGAGCTGAAAACCCCGATCAGCGTCAGCTATGCCGCCGTAGACGCATTATTGAACTTTAGCGATCCCGTCAACGAGAAACAGAAGAAATACCTGACGATCGTTAAAGACCAACTTATCCATCTTACCGGATTGGTGGAACAAATCTTGACACTCGCCGTAGAGAACCGCAGTACCTTCCGCTTGCGCCCCGAAACCATCTCATTAAACGAGTTGGTGAACTCCCTCATCGAGCAATACAAACTGAAAGCGAGCAAACCCGTGGAGTTTACTTGCTCCATCCCCGAGGATATAGAATTGGTGGCCGATCGTACCCACCTATATAATATGTTGAGCAACCTTATCGATAACGCGATCAAATACGCCGACAAGGAACCTTGCCGCATCGAAGCGACAGCCCGGCAAGACGATCACGAAACGACAATCTCCATAACCGATAACGGCCCGGGTATCAGCGAAGCCAACCAGCGGCAGATATTCGACAAGTTCTTCCGGGTTCCCAGCGGGAATATCCACAACGTGAAAGGTTATGGCCTAGGATTATATTACGTAAAAGACATGATGGGTAAACATGGAGGAACAGCCCGTGTGGAAAGCGTCCCCGGCAAAGGCTCCACCTTTACCCTGCATTTTAAATAATAATCCGAAAATCAAGTATCAAATATGGAAAAGATAAAAGTACTACTAGTAGAAGACGAGCCTACATTGGCCATGATCATCAAGGATACGCTGGATGGGAACGAGTTCGATATCACCCTAGCGGCGAATGGCGAGGAGGGCCTCTCCCGTTATGCGGAGATCAACCCGGACATTATCGTAGCGGATATCATGATGCCCAAGATGGATGGTTTCACGATGGTCAAATTGATCCGTAAGACGGATACGCACACCCCTGTCCTATTCCTATCGGCCCGTTCCGCGGCCAACGACGTGGTAGAGGGCTTCGAGACAGGCGGCAACGATTACCTGAAAAAGCCTTTCGGCATGGCGGAATTGATCGTGCGCATCAAGGCGTTACTGCATAAGGTGTCCGTCCAAAGACCGGAAGCCACCTCTTTCCGTATCGGGCTTTATACGTTCGATTCCATCACGCAGACATTGGTCTACCGGGGAGAGAAACAACTCCTCAGCAACCGGGAATCCGAGATATTGAAGCGCCTTTGCGACAATAAGGACCAAGTATTACCGATGAAAGAGATCTTGATAGACCTTTGGGGAGATGATTCTTTCTTCAACGCACGCAGCCTGCATGTCTTTATCACCAAGCTACGTCATAAGTTATCGAAAGACGAGTCTATCAAGATTTTGAATATCCGGGGAATCGGATATAAGCTGATCATCGATTGAATTGCTTCAATGCCTGTGCCATCTGGTCCGGGCATGAAGTTCCCCTTCCATGACAATCGATGCCAGACAAACGGCCGATAGCGTCTTCGATGCGCATACCTTTCAATAAGGCGCACATGCCTTGCCCGTTACCGTGGCAACCTCCTACAATCTGCACATTCTCGATCACGTCCTCCTTCGCGTCGATCACCATCAACTTAGAACAAACGCCTCCTTGAGGCGTATAGGTTATACGTCGTGTTTCCATTTTCTTTTTCTCTCCTTTTTATAAACGAGTCGCAAAGGTATAAATAAATTTAACTACATTTGTAGCATCTAATTTACAAAAACATGACATACGAGGAAACGCTACACTATCTATATACCAGCATCCCGGTCTTCCAACACAGCGGAGCTTCCGCTTACAAACCCGGTCTTGGTACAAGTATCGCCCTAGATGATTATCTGGGAAATCCCCATAAAGCCTATAAGACCATCCATGTAGCCGGAACAAACGGCAAAGGCTCGGTCAGCCATCTATTGGCGGCCATTCTCCGGCAATCCGGTTTCAAGGTCGGGCTTTATACCTCTCCCCACTTAGTGGACTTCCGGGAGCGCATCCGGGTGAACGGGAAAAAGATCTCCCAAGATTACGTGGTCGATTTCGTCGAGCGTCATCGTTCTTTCTTCGAGCCTCTCCATCCTTCTTTCTTCGAGCTGACGTCCAGCATGGCTTTTGAGTATTTCCGCGACCAGCAGGTAGATTACGCAGTTATCGAGGTCGGGCTTGGCGGTCGTTTGGACAGTACGAACATCATCACCCCGATCTTGAGTATCATCACGAATATCAGTCTGGATCATACGCAATTCTTGGGAGATACGGAGGAGAAGATAGCGGCGGAGAAAGCCGGCATTATCAAGAAAGGCGTACCCGTCCTTCTGGGGGAGGCAGAGAAACGCTCCGTTTTCGACCTCTTCCAGAACGAGGCGAGAAAGGCAGGAGCACCCTTCCACTACGCCTTGAGCATGGGAATGCTGGAGGGGACCGGAGGGTTGTCGATGGTACACTGGAAGTTCCCCTCCGTAGAATACGGCGAGGTGATCGGCGAGCTTGCCGGAGAGGTACAACAAGCCAACGCCATCACGGTGTTCTCCGCCCTGCACCTGCTCCGCGAGAAGTGCGGCGTTGACATCCTGCCCGAGGCCGTCCATGAAGGGTTCGGGCACGTGACCCAACTGACGGGTTTGATGGGCCGCTGGCAAACCTTGCGGACAAAACCGACCGTCATTTGCGACACCGGGCACAACGTGGGTGGATGGAAACACATAGCGGAACACCTGAATGCCATGAGAAGCCGTTTCCGCGAAATTTATATGATCGTCGGTATGGTGAACGACAAGGATATCGACGGCGTATTATCCTTGATGCCACCAGATGCTTCTTATTTCTTCACGCAAGCCTCCGTGGAGAGAGCGATGCCCGTAAAGGATTTCGCCATGAAAGCCATGCGGAAGGGACTGCCCGGAGTCCTTTGCGAAACGGTGAAAGAGGCGGTCGAGAAAGCGTTAAAAAGTGCCGGCAAGGATGACTTGATCTTTATCGGCGGAAGCACCTTTATCGTAGCGGACGCTCTCCCCTTGTTCATGAAAGAAGACGAATACAAATAATATAACTCTATAAAACAAATATCATGATAGAAAAAATTCATCAGAAACTAAGCGACTCGAAAGTCGCACGCTGGAGTGTACTCGCTTTGGCGGCATTCACGATGCTTTGCGGATACTTCCTTACGGATGTAATGGCTCCGCTTAAACCGATGTTGGAAGAACAGCTAAGCTGGACGAGTACGGAATATGGTTGGTTCACCAGCGCTTACGGTTGGTTCAACGTATTTCTTTTCATGTTGATTATTGGTGGTATCGTTCTGGACAAGATGGGTGTCCGTTTCACGGGTGTCGCTTCCTGTATCTTGATGATTATCGGTTGTTCCATTAAATATTACGCCATCTCGGATGCGTTTACGATGGAAGGAGAGCTTTTCGGATGGAAAGCGCAAGTGATGGTGGCCGCCCTCGGATACGCGATCTTCGGTGTCGGCGTGGAGACCGCCGGTATCACGGTATCTAAGATTATCGTACGGTGGTTCAAGGGAAAAGAGATGGCGTTGGCTATGGGCTTGGAGATGGCTACGGCTCGTTTGGGTACGGCCTTGGCTTTATCTATCACGGTTCCCGCCGCCAAGTACTTCGGTAGTATCTCCGCTCCTATCTTGCTTTGTCTTTGTATGTTGTGTATCGGTTTGATCGCCTTCCTCGTATTTTGCGTGATGGATCGCAAGCTGGACGCTTCGATGGACGCTATCGAGCAAGCCGAGGAGGAAGAGCCTTTCCGTTTGAAAGATATCTTATTGATCGTTACCAATAAGGGTTTCTGGTTGATCGCTCTGCTTTGCGTATTATTCTATTCGGCCGTATTCCCCTTCTTGAAATACGCTACGGACTTGATGGTCAATAAATATAACGTAGATCCGGAGTTGGCGGGAAACATCCCGGCTATCTTACCTTTCGGCACGATTCTTCTGACTCCGTTCTTCGGTAACTTATACGACCGCAAGGGTAAAGGGGCGACGATCATGATCTATGGTGCCTTGATGTTGATCGGCGTGCATTTATTATTCACACTTCCGATCTTGAATCAGTGGTGGTTCGCGACAATCGTGATGATCGTATTGGGTATCGCTTTCTCCTTGGTTCCATCGGCGATGTGGCCATCTGTTCCGAAGATTATCCCGGAGAAGCAATTAGGCACGGCTTATGCCTTGATTTTCTGGGTACAGAATATCGGTCTGAGTATGGTTCCCTTATTAATCGGCTGGATATTGGATACGTATTGCAAAATAGACAATGGTACGGGCAAACCGGCTTACGACTATACGATACCGATGGCAGTCTTCACCTGCTTCGGTGTACTCGCCCTCTTCATCGCCTTGATGTTGAAACGTGAGGACCGGATCAAAGGCTACGGCCTTGAATTGCCGAACATCCAAAAGGACGCCGATAAAGCCGAGGCCGAGATAATCGCTAAAGAGATGATCGCGGAGCCTTAATAAAGCTCATAACCCTAAATAAATGGAAGGCGCTGTAAACTTGATTTACCGCGCCTTTCTTTTTGATGACTGAAACCCATCGTCATTGGAACACACTAAAAGTTCGTTTGAAAAAGAGAAGTAGCGAAACAGCTACAATATGCCTTATTCATAAAATCTTTTTTAGCGGTAATATTAATAAAAAACACCCTTGATTTTCGGAACGGCATATTGAAATGTGGCATTTATCCGTGGTCCAGCCATCCAAAAGGAAATCATATGTATAGGTCTTAACGCAGTGGCTTATATATTTCATTAGATCCTTATTATCAGTTAAGAATTGATATACAGCTTCACAAATGTCGTTTTGATTAAAAAGGCAAGTGAGCGTGGAGGTTTTGAACAGGACTTCCAATGTAATCTGGCTTACGTCATTCCACGTATAAGTGATCATACATAAATCCAGATCCTTCAATAACATCTGCGCTTTCCTTACCGGCAAATCAATTACTTGATGGGATAAGCTAATCATCTCGGAATAATCCCTTTGAGGATATTGATTTTGAGTTTCCATTGATTTCTGTGTTTATCATTCGCAGACAAAATAAGCTTACCGCCTGCTGATATACCATCAATCCCCCTGATAAAATATCAATGTCACGACTAATATTATCAGATGACAGGGATAAATGATATATCTGACTACGTATTTACGGTCGGTAACAATGCCCATCGTAATTTGTAGTTATAAATAAAATTAGGTGCGGTTACTCTGGATATCTGATACAATAGTAAGATAACTCAGATTTAATACTTATTTTTGTGACAGGATCAATAAGAACTGACATGGAAACAACATTTACCAAAAGAAATAGTCATGGAGCCAACTTAAAACGTTGGAGAGAATGGAGAGGCATCAAACAAGAAGTGCTCGCCGACAAAATTGGGGTATCACAAGCCACCTTATCCGGCTACGAGAAAAAAGACGAATTGGAACCTGAAGTATTGGAAAAGATAACTAAAGCTTTGGATATTCCGATAGAGGCGATCACGGAGCTTAATGAAGGAGCGCTTATCAATATTTATTCTGGCACATGGCAAGATAACGCAACTGCAGCCGGAAGCATTCAAAATCAAACTTTTAATCCCATCGATAAAATAGTCGAGCTTTACGAACGATTACTAAAGGCCGAGCAAGAAAAGGTTGCCATGCTCCATGAAATCATAAAGGATAAATAAGTATCGATTATAGAGACCGTAAGCGAAAATGAGATAATCTTGACATTATGATCGAAATAACAGAATAACGATGTCAAGACCTTTTTACAAATAGAGAAAAAGAGGGAGAGACCTATGATGAAATCATACGTTTTCCCTCATTTTCTTGCCTAAATACCCCTGTTTGGACTCAAAAGTAATAGAGTTAGGTAACACAAAAGGCTGTATTAGGCAACACGACCGTATGTATTAGGTAACGCAACCGTATGTATTAGGCGATACATACGGAAGAAACAGCCCTCGCATCCTATAGAATTGATCGATACACCCGTATAAAATGGCTATTTTCACCTAAAAATATGAGATACGATGAATTAATCTCGCTAGAATAAAAAGGCCTATTTCCATAAAACACTACAAGACAACCAGATGCTATTATTCTATGCCATTTTCGGAAACAAGGCGTACCTTAGCCCGGAAAAAACGCTTCTCCGGGAGTTTAGATTACAGAATGTCAAAACGTCAAACCTACTCTTTTACGCGTGATGCCTACAGCTATGCCCGCAAGAAGAAAACTAAAATTAAACTCAAAAATATACTTACAACATTATTATATACAATAAAATATTTATTTTTACACAAAATCTGTTGTTATGACAAAAGAACAATTCCTAAACGATCAGTATGTATCTGGATTTATCCAGTGGCTTCGTGATAAACTATCTAATTTCACCCATTCATATTACAATCAGAAAGAGAAGGAGGAATGGCAATGTACCTCTTTTTATGATGCTTGCCACAAATATAAATGGGGAGGTCTAAATTGGGAGGAAAACAATGCCTTATTGGAAAGTTATGCCAAACGACTTAAAGCGAGTATCCGAAATAATGACAACGAAGCTTGCCAAGATGCTTGCCTCGATATATTAAAATGGGGAGGCGTTATACGGGAAAATCAAGAAAGGATCAAGGCACAAACCAACCTTGTGAATTATCTAATGAAGGCAGAAGGGGTCTTAACCCGTGACTCTTTAGATATAAAGGATGAGATAATTATTATGAACTCAGGATTC
>ULXI01054861.1_pt1 | contig 11774 bp, 10 predicted proteins | sample 1961181 | NCBI WGS metagenome assembly ULXI01 (sample SAMEA4835835, study PRJEB28245) | human gut metagenome | biome: gut microbiome; material: fecal sample | place: Denmark | collected 2008 | reverse complement strand
GGAATTGAATGAGAAGAGGAGGTACAGTCCAATGGGACGATGATCAAAACAAAAACTTCATGGTAAGCGTGGTAGTGTCTGAAAATTTCAGCGGGAAAAGCCTTTTGGAATAGAAAATAATAATTGAGGGTATTTAGGATAAGATACCAAGAGTGAGAAAGGCAATGAATATGTACAGACATTTTACTGATGAAGATGCTGCGGAAAGATACCACAGAAGGTAATTTGAGGGTAAGATGTGCGGAAGAAGTTCATTTTATAAAAAGCGAGAGAGCAGACTTCAGATTATTATTCAATATAGAGATTACATATCACTAATTTTCTAAACAGATGGAAGTATCTGTGAGCTGAAGAAAATAAATTACAAAAGAAAGGAACAAAAAATTGAATAACGAAACCGAGTAGAACGGTCACTGTATTTTTAGATTTGAAAGTATGGTGGCCGTTTCTTATTGTTGTGATATATAATGAAAGTAAAATGTATGGGAGAAATGATATGGAATATATAGCACATAAAGATGGGGATAGAATTCAGACGGTTTTGGAACATTTAACCGGAACGGCTCAATTGGCTGGAGCATTTGCAGATGCATTTGGAAAACAGGAATGGGGGTATTGCTGTGGAATGCTCCATGACATAGGAAAATATTCCGAAGAATTCCAAAAGAAAATAAAATATGATACGAATGAACAGGTAGATCATTCTACAGCAGGAACGAAATTGTGTATGGAAAAAGGTGGGTATTATTCTTTACTGGCATATTGTATTGCCGGACATCATGCCGGACTTCCGGATTATGGAAATACAGAAATTCCATCCAGTTTATGCGGCAGATTAAAGAAAAAAATATGTGATTATCAGGCATATCAATATGAAGTAAAGATTCCGAAGATAGAGACGGACCCATTTGTAAGAAAACCAAATAAAAATTTTGATTTTTCACTCAGTGTTTTTATGCGGATGATTTATTCCTGCCTTGTGGATGCGGATTTTTTAGATACAGAAAAATTCATGAAAAATGGTCAGACAGGGAGAAATTCCGGACAGAATATGGAAATATTGTTGGAAAAACTGGAAAATCATGTGCAGCCCTGGCTTGAAAATCAGGACCTAAATTCGATCAATGGAAGAAGAACAGAAATTTTAAAAGCATGTATGGAAGCTGGAAAAGAAGAAAGAGGTCTGTTTCATCTGACGGTTCCTACCGGTGGTGGAAAGACGATTGCATCGTTAGCATTTGCGTTAAGACATGCAGTTTTTCATCATATGGATCACATTATTTATGTCATTCCATACACCAGTATTATTGAACAGAATGCTGAGGTGTTTCGGAACATCCTGGGGGAAGAAAATGTGTTGGAACATCACTGTAATGTTGATTATGACAGCTCGGAAGATCTAAAACCCATGCAGCTTGCCAGTGAGAATTGGGATAAACCGGTGATCGTGACAACCAGCGTTCAGTTTTTTGAATCGCTTTTTGCTAATACATCGTCCAAGTGCAGAAAGCTTCATAATATTGCAAATTCGGTTGTGATTTTTGATGAGGCACAAATGCTCCCTGTAGATTATTTAAAACCGTGTATTGCAATGATGGAAACACTTATGGAGGATTATCGGTCAAGTATGGTATTGTGTACGGCTACACAACCGGCGCTGGATAAAATATTTATCGGAGAGCGTACATTTGTAGAATTGTGTCCGAATGTGAAGGAACAGTTTGAATTTTTCAGAAGGGTAACGTATCAAAATCTCGGATATGTTCCTATTGATCAGTTAGCGGGCCAACTGCAGAAAGAAAAACAGGCATTGTGTATCGTAAATACAAAAAAATGTGCACAGGAACTTTATCGCAAATTAAAGGGAGAGGGAGTTTATCATCTGTCAACAAGTATGTATCAAAAACACCGAAAGCGGATTCTGGCACAGATCAGGGAAAGATTAAAGCAGAAGAAAAAGTGTATCTTAATTTCTACTAGCTTGGTGGAAGCCGGGGTAGATCTGGATTTTTGCCATGTGTATCGACAGATTGCAGGTGTGGATTCTATCATACAGGCGGCAGGACGCTGCAACCGGGAGGGGCAGGAAAAAGCAGAGGACAGTATCGTTTTTGTGTTTGATGTAACAGACAGCAAAATAGCTCCAAGTCAAAGGCTGCCGGTGGATATTGCAAAAGCAATTTTGCAGGAAACAGATGATATTTCTGATCTGGACAGCATAACAGAGTATTTTAAACGGTTATACCGTTTTCGGGAGCAAAGTCTGGATAAAAAGAATATTATGGGAAAATTTCAAGAACATAAATATAATTTTGAAACTGCAGCAAAAAAATTTCGTCTGATTGAAGAAGATACAAGAACCATTTTGGTGCCGGTGGAGCAGGAGGCAGAAGAACTGCTGGTGGAATTGAAACATCAGGGATTTTCAAAGGAACGGATGCGAAAGGCATCACAATATTGTATTCAGGTATATGATAACCTTTTTAAAATTTTGTGGGATGCCGGGATGATACAGGAGATTTCTTCGGATGCTACAGAGTTTTATGAGCTTGTGAAGCTGGATCAGTATACGGAGGATATGGGATTAGATTTGTCTGTGGATTCGGGAATGGATTTGTATTTGTAAAGAGGAGTGGCGATGTAAAGAAGATTACATCGCCACTCGTTTGCGTTACTAAAAAGACTATTATTTCAATCCACAGGTGGAACCTGACAATAGTAAGTATAAACAATTTTATTTTTATATTCAAGAATAAATTTAAAGTTCAATAGTAATTTAAGTAAAAAGTCAAAAAGAATTGATTAATGATAGATAAAGTAGTATGATAAATAAAAGATAGAATGTTGTAAAATGATGACAATAGAAAGAGGAAAGAATGATCTTATATCACGGCAGTAAAGAAGTTGTAAAATATCCGGAAATTCGAAAGGCACGTTTTCATAAAGATTTTTATTTCGGATTTTATTGTACACAGTTTCCGGAACAGGCGAGGCGATGGGCAGGCAGGTATGGAACGAAAGGGTATCTGAATCAATACGAGTATACACCAAATGAAAAGTTAAAATATTTGCGTTTTGATGAGATGACGGAAGAATGGCTGGATTTTATCGTGCAGTGCAGAAAGGGCATTGCACATACTTATGATATTGTGGAAGGTCCGATGGCAGATGATACGATTTATAATTATATCCAGAATTTCATTGACGGAAAAATATCCAGAGCCGCATTCTGGGAATTGGCGAAATTTAACCATCCTACCCATCAGATCAGCTTTCATACGATTTCGGCGCTGGATACGTTAGAATATATCGGAAGTGAGGCTGTGTATGGGAACAAAAAATAATAATGATTTATTTTATACATGTAGTCTGATTGAATATATTGGAAGACAGATGAAACGAACAAGAAAAGAAGTCGTGGATTGTCTTACAAAAGAACGCATTCAGCGGATTTACGAATTCGCGGATGTTTTTCACTGTGAGCCGATCGAAAAAGTGGCGGATGAGTTTATACAGGAATGTCACATGAACTCTGGAACTTTTGATAATGTGCAGGCATGCCGGTATAAAATACCGGATTATTGGGATATCGGGGAAGTTTATGAACGGTTGATAGAAGACTGTTATGATGATCATAAAATTGTAGATGGAATCTGGGAAGTATATCATTCGTGGATAGATGCACAGCTCTCCAATTATAATTCTGATTTTTACTATCAGCCGAGAGACTATATTGCAGCGTGCTATGAGGAAGGAGTGGTACTTTAAATGGGAGTAGGAGTAAAGGTACAGGTATGGGGGGAATATGCATTATTTTCCAGACCGGAGATGAAAGTGGAACGGTGTTCCTATGATGTCATGACACCATCAGCGGCAAGGGGGATTTTGGAAGCAATCTATTGGCATCCGGGGCTGCGTTGGGTGATTGACAAAATATATGTAAAAAATCCAATCCGCTTTACAAGCGTCCGGAGAAATGAAGTAAAAAGCAAAGTTTCCGCCAGCAATGTGTTACAGGCATATAATGGAGCAGACAAGCCTCTTTATATCAGCACAAAAGAGGACATTGTCCAGCGGGCTTCATTGATTTTAAGGGATGTATCATATGTGATAGAAGCACATTTTGAAATGACGGATCAGGCAAATGAGACAGATAATCCGGGAAAGTTTAAAGATATCATGATGCGGAGACTAAAACGTGGGGAATGTTATCATATGCCATATTTTGGCTGCCGGGAATTTCCAGCACATTTTTGTCTCTGTGAGGAGGAAGTGATCCATACCATTTATGATGAGATTCCGGAAAAAGACCTGGGGTTTATGTTGTATGATATGGATTATAGTAACAAGGAAGATATTCAGCCGATGTTTTTTCGGGCGGTTATGAAACGTGGTGTCATCGATTTGCGGGATTGTGAGGTGATACGATGATTTTGCAGGCATTGGTAAAGGAATATGAAAATCTTGCACAAAAGGGTCTGGTTTCCAAGCCGGGATGGAGTCAGGCAAAAGTTTCTTATGCCATTGATCTGAATGCAGATGGAAGTATAAAAGTCATTTATTCTTTGCAGACAGAAGACCAGCGAGGGAAAAAAATAGTTATGGTTCCAGCGCTGTTATATGTGCCGGAAATGGTTACACGATCTTCCGGGGTTGCAGCAAATTTTCTGTGTGATAATGCCAAATATATGCTTGGAATTGATACAGATGGAACAAATGATCGTGTGAAAGACTGTTTTCAGGCGGCAAAGGAAAAACATATCGCACTATTAAAAGATGTAGATAATCCTATGGCAAAAGCAATCTGTTCTTTTTTTGAAACGTGGAATCCGGAAAATGCAAAAGACAATGGCTGCGTTCAGGACAAATGGGAGGAACTAAATGAGGGTGGAAATCTTATCTTTTGCATGGGAATGGATTATGCACAGGATGATTCAGATATAAAAGCAGCTTGGGAAAATTCGATTGAAGCAAACGGGGAAGAACAAACGGGAATATGCCTTGTAACAGGGGAAAGAACGGAGATTGCAAGAATCCACCGGGGAATCAAAGGGGTTCCTGGGGCGCAGTCCAGCGGGGCGGCGCTTGTTTCGTTTAATGCCCCGGCGTTTGAATCCTATGGAAAGGAGCAAAGCTACAATGCACCGGTGGGAAAATATGCAGAGTTTGCGTATACGACAGCATTGAATTATCTTTTAAGCAAAAGGGAAAACACATTTTCATTGGGAGATTCCATGATTGTATTCTGGGCAGAAACCGGAGAAAAAAGGTGTGAGGATCTTTTTTGTATTTCGATCAACCCGCAAGAAGATAATCAGGAACAGTTACAGAAAGTTTTTGATAATTTAAAAGCAATGCGTCCGATCGATCTGGACGATATAACGATTGATCTGACACAGCAGTTTTATATATTATGTCTGGCGCCAAATGCAGCGAGACTATCGGTTCGGTTTTTCTATCAGAATTCATTTGGAACCATTTTAAAAAATATAGAAGCACATTATAAACGCATGGATGTTGTAAGGCCTTCCTGGGCAAACGATAGAAAATTTCTTGGAATCTATCGTATGCTGCAGGAAACCGTGAATATGAAATCCAAAGAGAAAAAACCGGTTGCGAATATGGCGGCTTCTGTATTACAGGCGGTTTTGTCGGGGAATCGGTATCCAGCAAGTTTATATACAGATACCCTGATTCGCATTCGTTCGGAACAGGGAAATGTTACTTATGGAAGGGCAGCAATTATCAAAGCTTTTTTGATAAAAAATTATCAATGGAAAGAAGGAGAAGAATGTATGGGATTAAATGAATCAAGTAATGAGACTCCATATATATTGGGAAGATTATTTTCAGTATTGGAGTCTATTCAAAAGGATGCAAATCCGGGAGTTAATACAACGATAAGAGATCGCTATTTTAATTCCGCATGTGCAACACCTGCGTCAGTATTTCCAGTTTTAATCAAATTAAAAACCAGCCACATTAAAAAATTGGAACGTGAAATTGGGGGTGGATCAAAAATTTATTACGAAAAACTGTTGACAGAACTCATGGAAAAAATTAACGCTTTTCCACAACGATTGAGTTTGGAAGAACAGGGAAAATTTATGTTGGGATATTATCATCAGACACAGAAAAAGTATGAAAAAAGGGAGGACAAGTAAATGGGAGAAGCAATTAAAAACAGATATGAATTTGTTGTATTATTTGATGTGGAAAACGGAAATCCAAATGGAGATCCGGATGCGGGAAATATGCCACGCATTGATCCGGAGAGCGGATTAGGTCTGGTAACAGATGTATGTTTAAAACGTAAGATTCGTAATTATATCGAGATGGTGAAAGAAGACGAAGCTGGATACAAGATTTATATTAAGGAAAATGTGCCATTAAACAGAAGTGACCGGGAGGCCTGTGAGAGCTTAGGAGTGACGGAAACGGAAGATAAAAAGGTAACGGATGCCCTGAAAAAGTTAAAGAAATCAGATCCGGATGCAGATCTGAAACTGCGGGATTATATGTGCAAAAATTTTTATGATATTCGGACATTTGGTGCAGTTATGACAACTTTTGTGAAAGCTTCCCTAAATTGTGGACAGGTGCGGGGACCGGTGCAGCTTGGGTTTGCCAGAAGTATTGATCCAATTATTAGTCAGGAAGTAACCATTACAAGAGTTGCAATTACAACCGAAAAAGATGCAGAAAATAAAAGCACAGAAATGGGAAGAAAGAGTATTGTTCCATATGGACTGTACCGCGTGGAAGGATACGTTTCGGCAAATTTGGCAAGAAAGGTAACCGGATTTTCAGAGGAGGATCTGGATTTATTATGGGATGCAATTATCAATATGTTTGAAAATGATCATTCTGCGGCAAGGGGAAAAATGGCAGTCCGGGAATTGATTGTGTTTAAGCACAGTAAGGAATTGGGAGATTGTCCGGCATATAAATTATTTGACGCAGTGGAAGTTAAGAAAAATGAAACTGTGGAATATCCGAGAAAGTATCAGGATTATAAAGTTACCATTCATGAAGAAGAAATACCAGATTCGGTAGAAGTGAAAAGGATGATTTAATGGAATACGCGCAGGATGATTATTTGATGATCTCCGGAATCCAGCATTTTAAATTTTGCAGAAGACAGTGGGCATTGATCCATATTGAGCAGCAGTGGGCAGAAAATGTCCATACGGTTGTTGGAGAACTGATGCATAAAAAAGCACATGATCCATATCTTACAGAAAAAAGAAAGGACATCCTTATTGTTCGGGCACTTCCGGTATCTTCAAAAAGTATGGGAGTAAGCGGAGAATGCGATATCGTTGAATTTCATAAATGCGAAGATGGAATAACATTATTTGGTCATAGGGGATTGTATTCAGTATATCCAATTGAATATAAAAAAGGAAAACCAAAGGAATCAGATGAAGACAAGCTGCAGCTTGCTGCACAGGCAATGTGCCTGGAAGAAATGTTTTCGACAGAGATTACGGAGGGAGCAATCTTTTATGGGGAAACGAGAAGGCGAGAGCCGGTGGAATTTACGGAAGAACTTCGCTGTGAAGTAAGAAAAATATTCGAGGAAATGCATGAATATTATAAGAAAAATTATACGCCGAAAGTAAAGCCGACAAAAGCATGTTCGTCTTGTTCGCTAAAAGAAATCTGTATGCCAAAGCTGGAAAAGGCAGGTTCTGTTAAAGCGTATGTTCAAAAGGTTCTGGAGGATGCAGAATGAGAAAATTATTAAACACATTATATGTAACTTCCGAGAATAGCTATCTGGGATTGGATGGAGAAAACGTTGTTGTTTACGATGACAAAAAAGAAATCGGACGTGTCCCGCTTCACAATCTGGAAGGAATTGTTTCGTTTGGATATCGTGGAACAAGTCCGGCACTTATGGGAGCTTGTGCAGACAAAAATATTTCCCTTTGTTATTTGACACCTCAGGGAAAGTTTCTGGCAAGGATTACCGGAAAAATAAAAGGAAATGTCATATTAAGGGAACAACAGTTTTTAAGTTGTAAGGATGAAACCATCCGTTTGAGAATCGCAAAAAATTGTATTTTAGGAAAAGTATATAATGCAAGATGGGTGTTGGAACGTGCAGTTCGGGATCATTCCATGCAGATTGATGCAGAAACTGTAAAAACGGCATCCTTGCAATTAAAATCTTTTCTGGATTATATCCAGAATGCAAAATCGATCGATCAGCTCCGGGGATATGAAGGAGAAGCTGCAAGCATTTATTTTGGAGTATTTGATGAGTTAATTTTGCAACAGAAAAAAGATTTTATATTTCAGGGAAGAAATAAAAGACCACCGTTAGATAATGTCAACGCAATGTTATCCTTTGTCTATACATTACTGACCAATCAGATTACATCAGCATTGGAGACGGTTGGCCTTGATCCGTATGTTGGATATATGCACACGGATCGACCGGGAAGGGCTTCTCTTTCTTTGGATTTGATAGAAGAATTGCGTGCAGTTATGGCAGACCGGTTTGTCTTATCTTTGATCAATAAGAAAATTGTGAATGGAAAAGACTTTACAAGAAAAGAAAATGGTGCGGTTTTGATGGATACAGAGTCACGGAAAAAGTTGTTGTCGGAATGGCAGAACAAGAAAAAAGAAATGATTACCCATCCTTACCTCAAAGAAAAAATGGAATGGGGAATGGTTCCCTATGTTCAGGCTATGTTACTTGCGCGGTTCCTAAGAGGTGATCTAGATGGATATCCGGTATTTTTATGGAAATGAGGAATCCAAATGCTTGTTTTAATTACTTATGATGTAAATACGGAGACGGCTGCAGGAAAAGGCCGCTTGCGAAAAGTGGCAAAACAGTGTGTAAATTATGGAAGACGCGTTCAGAATTCGGTGTTTGAATGTATTCTGGATAATGCACAATGTGTGCTGTTAAAGTCGATATTAACGGATATTATTGATGAAAGTGTGGATAGTTTGCGATTTTACTATCTGGGAAATAATTATCACACAAAAATTGAACACATAGGTGTTGATCGGGGAATTGCTGCGGATCAGACGCTTATATTGTAAGGACTATGGTGCGAACGGAAAGTACACATAAAATACTGGAGGGATTCGCACTTGAAATATTAAATAAAAGGCATTGAAATGACATTTCTATGAATAGATAGAGATGGTTATTTTATGTTATTGCTGACAAAATATACAGTATTATACAAAGAAAATGAAATTTGTTGTATAATATTGCTGTCGCTCCCTTCGCGGGAGCGTGGATTGAAATATTTAAGAGCCGAGGGAACGCGCAGGACGAACGGTCGCTCCCTTCGCGGGAGCGTGGATTGAAATCAACAATCGCGAACGATTTTATTTACGTTTGCCTGTCGCTCCCTTCGCGGGAGCGTGGATTGAAATTACGAGATCGCTTTTATTGCAGTTGCAATTAAAGTCGCTCCCTTCGCGGGAGCGTGGATTGAAATTATCGTTGTAGAAATATAGAAATTTCCGGTACCTGGTCGCTCCCTTCGCGGGAGCGTGGATTGAAATAGATCTCCCACCTTGCAGCTTGTCGCGCTTGTCATGTCGCTCCCTTCGCGGGAGCGTGGATTGAAATCTGCGAATTTCATTATCATACTTACTTGTGCGTCGGTCGCTCCCTTCGCGGGAGCGTGGATTGAAATTGAATCCACAAGTCCATCATCAGTGCGTTTGACTGTCGCTCCCTTCGCGGGAGCGTGGATTGAAATCGTCATGACTTAATATCTCTACTCCATATGCGTCGTCGCTCCCTTCGCGGGAGCGTGGATTGAAATACCTTGACACAGCACTTGCACATACGCTTAAGCGTCGCTCCCTTCGCGGGAGCGTGGATTGAAATATTAAGCCAACTGAATCCGTTCTTTAACATGGTCGTCGCTCCCTTCGCGGGAGCGTGGATTGAAATAAAGGTGGATGGATATGGAGATAAAAAACTTGATATGTCGCTCCCTTCGCGGGAGCGTGGATTGAAATTATTTGTTTGCTAAGCGGTCTATCTTCTTGTTCTGTCGCTCCCTTCGCGGGAGCGTGGATTGAAATCTTTGTAGCCGTCAAGTTCCAACCTGCACGGCTTTGTCGCTCCCTTCGCGGGAGCGTGGATTGAAATATGCACTGACTGTATGAGTTTTTCAAAAGCCGAAGTCGCTCCCTTCGCGGGAGCGTGGATTGAAATATTTGCCGTTTCCTCCCGTTCTCTCTGCATCACAGTCGCTCCCTTCGCGGGAGCGTGGATTGAAATTGTGACAGGTGACAAAAAGGAGACAATATGGAAAATGTCGCTCCCTTCGCGGGAGCGTGGATTGAAATTTATAAAAAGTCTGTTGTGCGCGGTGGGGCACTGTCGTCGCTCCCTTCGCGGGAGCGTGGATTGAAATTACTGACACGGTTTTTTTTTCGCAACCGCTAAACTGTCGCTCCCTTCGCGGGAGCGTGGATTGAAATTCTCAACTGGGTTGATAATGACAACAAGCCAATCGTCGCTCCCTTCGCGGGAGCGTGGATTGAAATAGCAACGCAAATTACTTCGGCATCCGTTGCTGCAGTCGCTCCCTTCGCGGGAGCGTGGATTGAAATATTCGTTTCAATATCAAAGACGAAGATCAAACCGTCGCTCCCTTCGCGGGAGCGTGGATTGAAATCATAGTGCCATATGGATCGTCATTGCTTCTCTGCGTCGCTCCCTTCGCGGGAGCGTGGATTGAAATTTGAGAGCTTTTGCATTACTCTTTACGCTATTCTGTCGCTCCCTTCGCGGGAGCGTGGATTGAAATATAACATTTAAGCTGTCAATTACAGCGAGTACGAGTCGCTCCCTTCGCGGGAGCGTGGATTGAAATTTGTGTCTTTTTGATTTTTTGCTGTGCCTTACTGCGTCGCTCCCTTCGCGGGAGCGTGGATTGAAATTAATTTATCAAGCCATCCCACTTCATACACCTTGTCGCTCCCTTCGCGGGAGCGTGGATTGAAATCAACGTTTTCTGATAGAAAGCTTCATACTGCCCTTGTCGCTCCCTTCGCGGGAGCGTGGATTGAAATATCAATTGCACCCGATACTGGCTCATATAAAACGAGTCGCTCCCTTCGCGGGAGCGTGGATTGAAATTTGATAACAATTGCGCATACCGTTGCTAAATCATCCGGTCGCTCCCTTCGCGGGAGCGTGGATTGAAATCTGTTTCGTGTTCTGCCGTGGTGGTGCAGGGATATGTCGCTCCCTTCGCGGGAGCGTGGATTGAAATGCGTGACGGACTATGACCATCCTTTTGACGGCTACAGTCGCTCCCTTCGCGGGAGCGTGGATTGAAATTATATTATATCTACAGTGTGTGAATTGTTTATGTAGTCGCTCCCTTCGCGGGAGCGTGGATTGAAATACGATAAACAATGAAATGTGGAATTTGGTCAAAGTCGCTCCCTTCGCGGGAGCGTGGATTGAAATGTATTATGGTACAGAATTGTTGTGGTCGAATTATGTCGCTCCCTTCGCGGGAGCGTGGATTGAAATCACCGGATAACCGTCAACATAGTTGAGCATTTCCCGTCGCTCCCTTCGCGGGAGCGTGGATTGAAATTGCTTGTCATGGGGTCAGTTATGTTTTGGATTGGGTCGCTCCCTTCGCGGGAGCGTGGATTGAAATATTCAGACGGATGAACTTAGAAACGCGTATGATGTCGCTCCCTTCGCGGGAGCGTGGATTGAAATATTTTCGCAGAAACAGATTAAGGGGCGAAAGCCCCTTGTC
>ULXI01011558.1_pt1 | contig 12139 bp, 10 predicted proteins | sample 1961181 | NCBI WGS metagenome assembly ULXI01 (sample SAMEA4835835, study PRJEB28245) | human gut metagenome | biome: gut microbiome; material: fecal sample | place: Denmark | collected 2008 | reverse complement strand
ACTGATAAACAATGTGGCGCAAGTCGTCAATAACGATGCAAAAGTCGGAGACTCTCTGAAAGTCGTCTTTATCCCGGACTATAAGGTTTCCGTTGCGGAAGTGCTTATTCCGGCGGCAGACGTCAGCCTGCAGATTTCAACGGCCGGCTTTGAAGCTTCCGGCACGGGCAATATGAAATTTGCCTTAAACGGCGCTTTGACGGTCGGGACATACGACGGTGCGAATATTGAAATCCGCGAAGCCGTCGGTGAAGACAATTTCTTCCTGTTCGGCCTGCGCGAGAATGAGATTCAGGAAATGCGCCCGACATATAATCCGCGCAAAATTTATGAAGAATCTGAGTATATTAAACGCATCTTGAATGCGATTAACTCAAATCTCTTCTGCGAAAAGGATTCTCCGTCGCTGTTTAAGCCTATTTTTGACGAATTACTAAATCGCGATTACTTCTTTGTTTTGGCTGATTTGGAAGCATTCAACAATGCTATGAAAGAGGCAGAAAAAGCATATCTTAAGCAGGACGAATGGGCGAAAAAAGCTATTTATAACGTTGCGAAAGTCGGTTATTTTTCGAGCGACAGAGCCGTTGCCGAATACGCCGACAAGATATGGCATGTTAAAAGCGTTGATTCTGATGATGCTTTTGAACCTGAACACGAAGCAAAATCCGCATAAAAAAGCTAAAAAAAGCTTCTGAATCCACCCGCCCGGAATTTTACGATTCCGGGCGTTTTTTATGGTTCAGGAAACAAATCAGGCTGCCGGAAAAAAAACACAGAAAGAATTAAAAAAATGCATTTTTTTGCTTTTTTTAGCAGAAAATGCCAAAAAACGAATCGGCAAAGGCTTGACGAAAGGTTAAAAATATGGTATATTAAAATCCTAAAGTGAATTATTCTGTTTCTAAGTTTTATTTTTTATTATTATAAACTTGATGCGGCTTTAGTTCACTTTTTAAAATGATTATAAACAGACGCATCTGGAAGTACCGGACAGCAATGAAGAGATATTTTAATTGAAGAGCCATACGACAAGAGCCACCGCGAGCGAAGCACAGTACCTCAGGTTAACCGATTGAAAGATTCTATTGAAATTGCCCCCAATAGTCAGATGCTATTCAAATTATAACGTCATAGTAGATAACTGGAAACAGTTTGAGGATGGCGTGACATTATGAAGAAAAATTTGTTCTTCACTGTCGTTGTTTTATTAAGTGTTGTTTTCTTGTCAGCATGTTCTGGTGAGGAAAGTGTGATGATGGCTTCTCTTCCGGAAGCTCCTGCTGAAAAGCCGGAAATCCCAGAAGAAGACGAGGATTACATTGACTGGAAGTTTTCTTTCTCTACAATTGTAGAAAAGAAGACTACACTGTCTGAAGACGGCGTCGTTGATTTCCATTTGGTTATCAATGACAAGTACGAAGCAGAATATATGGGGCAAACCCATTACAAAGATTCTGTTCGGACTTACGACTTTAGTAATGTAATGCCTGCTGAATGGAGAAATATTTCTTTGGCTATGTCCAAGGGATATAAACTCTATCAGAAAGAGTTCACAAACCATACGAAACAGCTGAAACGCAATTCGTATGAAACTTCTAACGACTCTACAGTCGTTGAAGGCGGATGGACGATTACCCGTTCTTCCAGCGAATTCCACTTTAACATTGTGTCCGAGAGCAATCCCGAAGATGCATTTGATCCCATGGGAAGCTGCAACAGCTTTAGCGGTTTTTTCACTGACGAACATCTTGGAGAAATCCAAATGGACCCGGTGAATATCACCATGAAGTTTAATGGTTTTTCCATTAAACATCACAAGGACAACACCTACAAATATGATGAAGAATCAGGTTTGTGGATTGACCGTCCTTGGGACAATGGTGATAACACCCAAAGCGGTGTTTCTGCAAAGGAAGGGGAAAAAGAATATCTCCGCTACCCTATCATTTGCACCGTTAAATTTTCTTGTCCTGAATTTAATGTGGACAAGAAAATGAACTCAGAGTACGACTACTGGGTAGAGTACAATGAGGAAGAATGGATCCTTGAGGGAAACGCAGTATTGCGTTAAACCGCATCAAAATTAAGAAGAGTTCCGAGCATATGCTTGGAACTCTTTTTTGTTATCGACATTCAAATCTATGGCGAACAAGCTTTTAATAAAAAAATGTTTTAGGTGCAACATTTAGGCTGCAACATCAGCAATATTCGGCAGGCTTACCGATAAAGCCATTCCTCGTATGCCCGTTTATTTCTTGCTGCTACGGACATCTCCTGTTTCCCTCTAAAGCTTTTATTTCCGGCAGGAGAGGAAGTTCCTCCCGCAACAGACGAATCGTGTGCACTTTTATTTTCTTTAAAGAAATTTATGCGTTCTATTGCCGTTAAATAACGCTTTTGCTCATATCCGGCTTTTTGGGCCAATTCTGTATACATTTGGGCTTGTTGGAAATCCGACTCGGCTCGGCTCAGCGTTTCGGCTGTTATTTTTACGGCATAATTTAAATCATATTTTAATTTAAACTTGGCAGTACGATTATATTTTTCGGCAGGCAGGCAGTCAACTATTCTTAAACTGTTCATATACAGTGCCAGCTTTTCCGGACAGCCTTTAATTTTTTTCAGATTTTCATCGTGCAAGACCTCTTTGAAGAAACCCAAAGCTGCCCATTCATAGTCTTTTGAAACACTTTGGTTTTGACGACGGCGACGATTATATCCCAATTTAAGATCATGTATGCGGCATGCTTCCCGATTGTATTCTTCAAGCAACAGCAATTCCCGATATTCCGGAAGGCGGCGTTTGATATTGTACTCCAAAATGTTTAACATCGCAAGGTTTTCGGGCGAGATATGCCGGCGATACCGCTCTATCCCTTTGTATATACGGCGGCACTGCCATTCTTCAAGTTCATCGTTCTCGTTAGCATCAATATCCGTTGCCTGCCTATAGGCTTCAAGGTTATCACAGAAATCTACGGCATCTGTCAATTCTTTATTTTGGGGAAGCGTTTCTTCAAAAATATCCAGCTGCCGATTTTGTTCCAGACGATAGGCATAACGTTCACGGAAAATGGAAATTTCAGTATTTACAGGAATATTTTTATGATTTGCACAGTCGGCAACAGCACGGTTTATAATCCGAAAAAGCTCCGCATGACTGATATTCTCACCCATTGATTTGCCCTCTGCTGCATTATTTTTTATACTATAACACAAACATCCCGCTTTTGCAAAGAAAATTTGCAAAAAACGGCAGCCTGTATCCAGTAGGGAGATATTGGGAACAAACAGCAATAAATTGGAACAGACGAGCCCTTTTATTCTGAATACGGCCTTGGCAGCCGCTGCAAACAGATTTCGATGCAGCAAAAAAAATACGCCGGCTATAAGGCAGGGGCCGGCGTTGATATGTTACAAAATAATATTACCCGTTTTCGAGAATTTACTCGTTTTCGAGTATGATATCCCCCGTTTTAAGAAGGACAATCTTGTCTAATACCCATTTGTTAATTTGTTTTATTTTCTCATTTTCGATATTCAGGCGTTCGGCCATATCAATGATGAAATCTATTTCCTCATCATCCAGACCTCTGTCAGAATTTGCTAAATAACATAACTCTTTTATCAGCTGCAACGCTTTTTTACGCTCAGTAATCGTGCTGACCTTTGCCAAAACCTCTTCGCGATTCAGATTTTTCATGATGGCAACAATGTCTTTTTCGGGAATTTCATACATTTTGCCGATATTTTTCAAAAAATCTATCTCTTCTTTCGCTACCTTTTTATCTGAGCAGACCATACAACAAAAGCTCTCTACGAAAATCTTTTTCTCTTCCGGACTAAGGGTTGCAATATACTCATATTCCTGATTCATATTTTTTCTCCATAGCTTTTTATTGGCTGTACTATATAGCAATTTGTTTAAAATGCAGTAAATAAATGAAAACGGTGCATATCTAATAAAATGCATAATCTGAAAAAAATATGTTGACGCGAATAAAAACATAATGTAAACAAAATCAAGTTACGGAGTGTTGGCAGAGAGGTAATGCAGCGGATTGCTAATCCGTCATCCCGAATAAGGATGCACAGGTTCGAGTCCTGTACACTCCGCCAGTTAAAGGCCTGCTGTAAAAGCAGGCTTTTTTTGTACCTTATTTCCGTTTATAGAGATAATGCTGCCAATTTATGCAGGCGCTGCCGTCGATATTTCAAATGCGGATAGGTTTTTGGCAGAGTCTGCGGATCTTATTTAGACAAAAATATTTAACTTTCTTTACTTTAATTTAAGTTTTTGCCGCTATATATAGTTGTGGGAAGTTATTTTTTTATTTTTGCAAGATGCGCAAAATAAGTATTGACAAAAATAATTAAAGGTGTCATTTATTATGTCAATAATAAGAAAGGAAACAAATATGATTAAGGCAACAATTAGCAACGAAACAAAGAGGAATGCTTTTGCCAAAGCCGGCGGCAAAAAGATTGCCGGTGGAATCTGCGTCAGCAAAGCAGCTGTACGCGGTTTGGTTATAAGCAACTACAAAACATTAGCGACAGGTATTTGTTCCGATAAAGAGATAAAGCATGACCTTAACAATGTTATCCTGTTTAAAAAGCAAAAAGAAGTCGCTTAAACATAAAAATCAGTTTTCAAAATATGCAAGAGCCCGATTGACCGGGCTTTTTCTTTGCTTTTTCATATTCACAGCTTTTTGAGATAAGGCCATCACCCGGCGGGAAAAATTCACCGGCCGCTTAATTTATGAAAAATTGCTTGCAAATGTACGGTAAATTTATATATTTACTGATGAGAATTAATATTTAATAAGGAGAATATAATGCCTTTAGTTTCTATGCGTCAAATATTAGACCATGCTGCCGAAAACAATTACGGTGTTCCGGCATTCAACATTAATGACATGGAGCAAATTATCGCCGTTTTGGAAGCGGCCAAAGAAGTTAACGCTCCGGTTATTATCCAGACGTCTACAGGGGCGAGAAAATTTGCCGGCGACCCGATGATTCGCCACATGATTGCGGCCGGAATTGAAATGTATCCGGAATTGCCGATTTGTTTGCACCAGGATCATGGTTCATCTGTCGATATCTGCCAATCAGCTTTGGTTAACGGATATTCTTCGGTTATGATGGACGGTTCGTTGGAAGCTGACGGCAAAACTCCTTCTTCCTTTGAATATAATGTTCACGTTACCAAGGAAGTCGTTGCCCGTGCTCATGCCGTCGGCGCTTCTGTCGAAGGCGAACTCGGCGTTATCGGCTCTTTGGAAACCGGCAAAGGGGATAAAGAAGACGGACACGGCGCAGAAGGCGTTATTGATAAGAAACGTCTGGTAACGGATCCGGACGAAGCGGCTAAATTTGTAGCAGAAACCAACATTGATGCTTTGGCCGTCGCTGTCGGGACTTCTCACGGTGCATATAAGTTTACACGCAAGCCGACAGGAGATATTCTGGCAATTGACGTTATTGAAAAAATCCATGCGAAACTGCCGAATACGCATATGGTTATGCACGGTTCCTCTTCCGTTCCGCAGGAACTGCAAGATTTAATCAATGCTTATGGCGGTGCCATTCCGCAGACTTTCGGCGTTCCGGTCGAAGAAATCGTACGCGGCATTAAATCCGGCGTTCGCAAAGTTAATGTCGATACAGACTGCCGTATGGCCATTACGGGTGCTATCAGAAGATTGTTCGCGGAAAATCCGAAAGAATTTGACCCGCGCAAATATCTGAAGCCGGCAATCGAAGAAATGAAGAAAGTCTGCATCGACCGTTATGTTGCCTTTGGCGCTGCGGGAAATGCCGATAAAATTAAGCCGGTTCCGTTGTCAGTTATGGCAAAAAGATATGCTGCCTAATTATTGATAACAACAGCCAAAGAACAGTAAAAAAAGAGCCGTTTTTAAAACGGCTCTTTGATTTGTGCAAGAGGCTTGCTTTTATAAAGCAAGCTGTGTTTTTGGAAAGAATTATGCCGGAGACACAATCATAAACATCTGCTTGCCTTCCATCTTAGGGGCAGAATCGACTTTGCACAATCCGTCCAAATCTTCCAAAAGCTTATTTAAAATTTCTTTTCCCAAATCATTCGCGCTCATTTCGCGCCCTTTATAACGCATGGTAAATTTAACTTTGTCGCCCTGGGCTAAAAATTTTTTTGCCTGTTTAACCTTGACTTCATAATCATGCGTATCAATCATCGGGCGTAATTTCAACTCTTTTATGCTCACGACCTTTTGGTTCTTTTTGGCTTCGTTCTTCTTCTTCTGCATTTCATATTTATATTTGCCATAATCAAGAACCTTGCAGACCGGCGGGGTTACCTGAGGCGAAATCTCAATCAAATCAAGCCCTACCTCCTGAGCTATTTTTAAAGCTTCCGCCAAGGAAACTACGCCTGCATTTTCCCCGTTATAATTAATTAAACGAACTTCTTTGGCTTTAATCTCTCTGTTAATGCGCGGCCCGTCATTTTCACGTACTGGCGCATTCGTGTTTTCTGTAGCTATGGTTGCCTCCAATTAAAATTAATGTTACATATAATATGATAATGTAACTTATTCCAGTTCGCAAGAAAAATCTTTTCGGGAATCGCGAAAAAACTTTCTGCTATAAGGACATTCCGACCATTTTTCTTTGCTGCAACAGCTGAATACCATCTATCGTGCGCCCCTTGTTCGTATAATATGAGGAATGGGCAAACAAAACTCCGCCTGTTTCCCGATTAAAATCTATGCCAACGAACCCCCGGCCGATTAATCCGTCAATCAGTTCAAAGCGATCAAAAGGGAGCATAATTCTCGGCTTAAAACAGGAAAGAACCGTTTCTTTCCCGAGGGGGCGGTGCAACAAAGATATTTTTCCTCCATCGGACGGATCTACCGCCGTCGCAAAAAGATTAAACCGCCCAGAAAAATATGGTGCCATATTCCATTTGTTTTTCCTGTCGACAATAGAGGTGCAATCTGTACATCCCATTTGTTCAGCCAATTTGAGACGATAGTTCACCATAACGGAATTTAAGGCATTGCCGCGATATTCCGGCAGAACAGAATCTGCTCCGAAAGAAGCTACCCGGCTTTTTCCTCCATTACGTTCCGCCCGAAAAAAATCATATTCGGCATTCGGTAATTCTTCCTGCAATTCCTGAAAATTTTCACATATTTTCAAATACGACATGCCTATCAGCGTATTCCCGACAAAAATTCCCGTGTAACGAAGATGGGGGTTATCAAATACGTTATAAAAGTACTCTCCCGAGTGTTTGTGAATAAAACACTCTTCACCTTTACGCAGATGCCGATAAATATTTTCCGAAAGCTTTCCCATTGCTTCGGCATCCGCAGGATTTAGAGGCCGCAGGATAAAGCGCACGGCTTTTTCAACGTTTTCTCCGTTCACTTTATGCAGTTTTCCTTGCCAAATTTCCGTTTCGTTTATCCGATAAACTTTAATTTCTGTTGCCATTTTTCTCACTTCATAAAAAAAGCGGGACAAAATCCCGCTCATTTCCCATTTATATTGTCATATCAAATTAACAACACAAAACCGACGGCGGAATATTATTTTTCCGGCGTTTTATCTTCAACAGTTTTGTATTTATATTTGCAGACATTATATTTCCTCAAAAAGTTGCGGATAATTTATTTCACATATGACAGTTTGTCAATGACTTTGTATAGTGAACTGACAAATAGGAGTTTTCTTTATGTTTGATATAAGAAATATTACAGAAGATGAGGCAAAAAAACAACTGGAATATCTGGCAAAAGAGATAGAAAAAGCTGATATTGCCTATTATCAAAATGATGCACCATACCTTGACGATGCCGCTTATGACAAGCTGCGCCGCCTGAATGATGCCTTAGAAGCAAAATTCCCAGCGCTTATCCGCAACGACAGCCCGTCCAAACGCGTCGGGGCAATGGTTAAGAGCGAATTTAAAAAAGTCGAATTGAGTGTTCCGATGCTTTCTTTGGCGGATATTTTCAGCGAAGAAGAACTCAAAGACTTTATTATGAGCATTAAGCGCTTTTTAAACAGCAGCGATGACATCATTTTTACTTCCGAGCCTAAAATGGACGGCTTGTCTTTTTCAGCCTTATACGTCAACGGTATTTTTACACGGGGGTCAACCCGCGGAGACGGCAAAATCGGGGAAGACATTACAGAGAATTTGAAAGCTATCCGCGGCTTTCCCCTATTTTTAAATAAAGAAGCGCCGGAAGTTTTTGAAGTCCGCGGCGAAGTGTTTATGTCAAAAGCCGATTTTTTAGCACTAAACCAAAAAAACGAAGAAGAACATAAAAAAACGTTTGCGAATCCGAGAAATGCCGCTGCCGGTTCATTGCGCCAGCTGGATACGCGCATTACGAAAGGACGGCGGCTCAGCTTTTTGGTCTATACTTGGGGTGAGGTTTCCGAAATTCGTTGGAAAAGCCAGGTTGAATTTCTTGAATACGTCAAAGAGCTCGGCTTTCCGGTTAATCCTTACAATAAAGTATGCCGTAATGAGCAGGAACTTCTGGACAGTTTTGAAACGCTTATGGAGAATCGGGCCGATTTGCCATACGATATTGACGGCATTGTTTACAAAGTCAATGATTTGGAGCTGCAAAAACGCCTCGGCTTTCTGACACGGACACCGCGCTGGGCGATTGCCCATAAATTTCCTGCGGAACAGGCTATCACGCGATTAAACAATATTCGCGTCCAAGTGGGAAGAACAGGTGCTTTGACACCGGTTGCAGATTTGGAGCCGGTTAATGTCGGCGGAGTTCTGGTGTCACACGCAACCCTGCATAACGAAGATGAAATAAAGCGCAAGGATATCCGCATCGGCGATATGGTTATCATTCAGAGAGCCGGCGACGTTATTCCTCAAGTCGTTTCAGTCTTGACGGAAAAAAGAAGTACTGAATTGCCGGAGTTTCAATTCCCGACCGTTTGCCCAGAATGCGGCGCCCATGCCATCCGCGAGGAAGACGAGGCAGTTCGGCGCTGTACGGGAGGCCTTTCCTGCCCGGCACAAGCCGTAGAACGCCTGAAGCATTTTGTATCTCGCGAAGCTTTTAATATTGAGGGGTTAGGCGACAAGGTTATTGACGAATTTTACAAAGAAGGGATTATAAAAACGCCGTATGACATCTTTACCTTAGAAGAAAGAAACAAGCCGGCAGATTTATTTTCAGCTTCTCAGTCGTTAAACTTGGAGAACAGAGAAGGCTGGGGAAAGAAATCGGTCAGTAAGCTGTTTGACGCCATTAATAAGAGTAAAAGCATCAGCCTGCAAAAGTTCATTTATGCCTTAGGCATACGGCAGGTAGGAACGGCAACGGCATATCTTATTGCCAAACATTACCACACTTTTACGGCATTTATGAGTGCAATGGTACAGCAGGATTTACAGCTGCTGGTCAGTATTGACGGCATCGGCCCGGCAATGGCTAAAGATATTGTTGAATTTTTCAAAGAAGAACATAATCTTGCCGTCATTAACGACCTTTTGAGCGTTATCAGCATTGAAGAGTTTGAGGGGATTGCCAATACGACATCAGAAATTTTCGGCAAAACGATTGTTTTTACCGGAACACTGACAACACTTACGCGCAGCGAAGCCAAAAGCAAGGCTTTGGCCTTTGGCGCGAAAGTTGCAGGGTCGGTGTCAACCAATACGGACTATGTCGTTGCGGGAGAAAATGCCGGTTCAAAGCTGAAAAAAGCGCAGGAACTTGGCGTAAAAGTGATTACGGAAGAAGAATTTAACCGGATTACGGCTTAGCTAAACAAGATTAAGGCTTAACAGCAAAGTCCATTGTCTGGCTAAAAGCGAGCAGTTTCGGATAAGAAGAGTTATTTGATATTTTTTCTACGCTTGTAAAATACTTTGTAAATATCAATAAAGACGACATTGAAAAATATCGGCAGGACTGACATTACAAAAATCAGAGAGCTTGTTTTATAAGTAACGTCAATAAAATATGACAGAGCAAACAGCCCGCTCATAACAACTGCACAAAAGACAAAATTCCAATAGTTGCCTTGTGTCTTTTTGTAAGCATCTATGATTGAGCGGCTTTTTCCTATCAGCGATGATAACCAGGCAAGATACGGCCGGCTTATCGTATACGGAGACAACAGCAGCATTAATACATAAAACAGCGTTTTCCCCGGCAGGGAATTATGGCTTTGCAAAACAGCCATATATTGCTCAAAAAATTCCAGATATTTCTCTCTAAACCCCATAAATAACGGAATGTATGGAGCAATTACCAAAACCAAATAGATTATAATGTTAATAAACATAATTTTGCTGGCGGGAATCAAACCGTTAAAAATGCGAATTAGGGAAAAATAAGGCGGATGCTGCTGAATATGACGGACAAACACGCACCAAAACACATAGTAGGCAACAAGCCACAGGATGCTCAGCGAATTGGTCCAGCCATTTGGAATCTGCCTAAAGACAATCAGAAAAGCAAAATTTGCCAAACACCACAATAAAAATGTACGCTTGAAGAGCAGTATAAATTTTATACTGCTCTTCAAAACGCACCACAGAGAAAAACTTCTCATTTCCGCAGCGGCAGATTTAAGCTTCGTCTTCTTCAAAACCTTCCTCTTCTTCTGCATTCGGATCATAGTCTATACCTAATTTAGACAGGATATCCTCATTTTCATCAGTACGCTGAGCAACAATCCAGTCCGGAACCCACGGAGAATGCGGGAGCTTTGACATTGCCAGCATTTTCTTGTCCAGATAAAAACGCGGCGCGTCTGCCATAATCGGCGTATCAATCGAGCCTTGCATCAGCACGACCTGTTTCAGCATCGGCAAACTCAACAAGTCATTGGCACTGATGGCTGAAACGCCCTGTAACTGATAGCTAACGTTTTTGGCAAACGGATTATATTCTTTGGCAAGGCTGCCTTCGTTTCGGCTGTAGGACGTAGTCTGCACCGTTTTATTGCCAATCATTTTGGAAAAACGCTGTGCCGTCTGTTCGTTGTTCTGTGACAGAATAACCTTGCAGGCAGTTGTAGATATAACTGTTTCCAAGTCGTCTTTACCGTATTTTCCGGAAATCTGACCCAAGTCTTGCCCAATCAGCAGATACGAAACTTTTTGTCCGCGGCCGACCGCCGGCCCGTCAATAACCGCTTTCAGCTTCGGCATCTGCGGGAACTCGTCAAGCACGAACAAAGTCGGGAAAGGCCCCATTTTACCGTCAGTACGGTTAACAGAATTCGGCGGATTTGAAATAAGATAAGCGCTCATCAGGTCAACAAATGTCGCGCTAATCGGGTTCAACGCCTGAGCGTCCGTCTGGTTAACCGAAAGGTAAACGGAAATCGGCTTCCATTCGCCGGTTACCGGATCCTTCATACCACGCAAATCTTTAAACTGAATATCGGAAAAGCTGGTACGGGCAACAACCGCCGAGTTTTTGAAAATACCGATACCGGTAAGACCGGTAGAAAGGACGGATCCCCGCTCTTTATCCGGCATGGCGCTCAAAGCGCTCAATTCGGTTACGCAGCGGCGGGAATACCCATAGTTATTTGCTTCTTCCACCGCGGCGTCCAGCAAATCGCGCATCGGGTCTGCCATAGCGGCCATTTGGTCGCCTTCTTCCAGACGGCGTTTAATTTCATTGCTCTGTTCAATCTGGGACGAAGTAATCCATTCCAGAATCATCGCCAGGCAGGGCTCATGGTTAATCCATTTTTCCGGCAGGAGGTTCCAAGTTCCGACCGGCAGATAATTTTCAATCGTCAGATTTCCGTTCTGCAAGTCCTGAATTGCACGCGCGGCATTAGCCCGTAAACCGCCGATGCTCATTTCGTCGTAAAGCTTTATTAACTCGGCTTTGTCTTCGGCTGTCATTGAGCCTTCATAAATTTTCTGTATAAAGCGTTCATTAGCCAAAGCCCGTTCGCATTTGGAAGAGATAAAATGGATAAAGCCGCAGAGCGCGCTTCGACCGGTTTTTGACCAGTGTGGGTCTGCGCCGCCCTTGGGGTCTTCCACCAGCGTGTTGCACATAGAATCGACGTACAGGTCGCGTTCCGGACCCGGTGCCGGGAGCGCTCCCGGAGACAGCGGATTCCA
>ULXI01028623.1_pt1 | contig 12144 bp, 15 predicted proteins | sample 1961181 | NCBI WGS metagenome assembly ULXI01 (sample SAMEA4835835, study PRJEB28245) | human gut metagenome | biome: gut microbiome; material: fecal sample | place: Denmark | collected 2008 | reverse complement strand
TAACTCCTATTATAACAATAAATATTATTAAAAGTGTAATTACTTTTATACCTTTTCTTTTAGGTTTACTATTTGTATTTTCCTCTTTAGAGTTTAGAATTCTTTGTTTTTCAACATTAAATTCTTCCTCTGTTATATCTCCATTATCTTTTAATTGTTTCCATTTTTCTAATTCTGTATATTTACTTTCCATAACAATTCCTCCTTTGTATTAAAAATAGTTTGAGAAAACTCTACTCATTACAACAGCCCCAGCTATGCTATTTATTATGGTTATTACAAAGAATATTATTGATAGTATTAAACCTGCAATAGCCATACCTTTACGATTAGAGTTAATTCCAAATGCACTAAATATAATTCCTAAAATTGTTACTGGAAATCCTATAATTGGTATATACCAAGCTACTAACGAACATAGTCCTAGTATAAATCCAGTTAAAGCTCTTACTGAATTTTTATTGTTAGTATTATTGGAATTATTTTCATCATTAGAATTTAAGATTTTATATTTCTCTACTTCATATTCTGCCTCTGTTAATGTTCCTGTATCTTTTAGTTCTTTTAATTTTTGTAAATCTTCTATTCTTCCCATATAAAACTCCTCCTTTATTATTACATTTTTCGACAAAAATTGACACTTCTTATGCTTATTATACCATTTTTTTTATTATAAGCAAATTTTATAGTTATAATCTATATCTTCATAATACTTTAGATAACACCCTATATATAGGTCATTATCTCTATTCATAACTATTACAGCTACATTGTTTGTATATGGTTTTATTTCTTTCTTGTATCGTTCAAGTTCTTCTTCCTCGTCCTCTAATATTATGTATGCTTTAAGTTTATACTGTTTATTAGTATTCATTTCTTCAAAAGTTACAATTAAATTGTATACTGTGTGTTCGTTTTTTAATAACGTAAAAGGCTCTTTTTCTACATTGATTATTCTGCCCTCCATAATAGTATAGTTTGTATCTTCGAACAGGTTGCTTGATAGTAGTTCTTGTATAGTTTGTCTATCTTCAATTACATCTATACTGTCCATTAAAGCATTGTAAAATTTGTGTTTTATCAGTAACCTTTGAATTTCAGGTGTATTTAATTCTGTATCGTTACCGTAAGCTATATATCTGTCGTTTACGTCCTCTCTAGTATAGTCTTCTAGTTTCTTTCCTTTTAATCTAGTAATTACTTCTTCATAAGTTGTTGCTCTATCGTCATCTTCTTCATATAGAAATATGAAAGAATCTATTAAATCACGTACAGATTTGTTCTTTATATTGCCTAGTTCTGTTGTAGTATCAGTTGTTTGTTGTGATAGAAGAATTATACATATTTGTTGTTCTTTTGCTAGTGTTCGTAACCTCTTAATTATCTCCGCATTATTATAATCTTTAATCTTTTGCAAACAGTCTATTATTACTAACTTAATATTATGGTCTTTTATTAGTTGTTTTGTCTGTTCTTCTATATAGGTAATAGGTATATTAGGTGTATCATCTATATAGATATTTTTCGTGTTTTCTAATTTTTCTAATAATGCTTGTTTTGAATATTCTAAGCTGAATATGGCTACTGGCTTATTTTGCCTTGATATATTATCAGCTATGTGTAATCCTATTGTAGTTAAATTATGTCCTTGTCTTGCTCCTATAACTATTAGTTCGTCTTGTGGTAGATGTAATTCTTCGTGTTCTAGTTCTATATTTTCATTCATAATTATTTTATAATCTCCTTTTTGGTTAATTTCTAACGTCTCCATATCATTTAAGATAACGGCTTTGTCTGTGTATTCTTTAATTTTGTACTTGTCTTCGGTATGTATAGGTATAACTATATCAGGTTTAGTAATATCGAATAGTTGCTTAAATGCTGTATAATCTCCGGTGTCCGTGATGTATGTCCGGTCGATTACGTCAATGTGTAATTCTTTCATTTTATCTAGGAACTTCTTGTATTCTTCTTCCTCTTTATAGCCATTCCATAGGCTCCATACTACACAACAATTATCTAATACTTTATTTTTTAACTTTAGCTTTTCTATATCTCGCCACATACTTAGACGACAGTTCATTATAAATCGTCCGTTCGTGTAATTTTTTACCTGTTTGTTGTATCTTCTTTAGGTATGGTTCTATGTATTGACTGTATGGCTCCTTATTCCTTAGGCGGTATAGGTATGAGGGAAGATAACAGTACACTTTAGGAGAATTGAGAGCATTGGGTATCTTCTGCGTTACCTTTTGAAGTACCATATTTAATAGAATATCCCATATTATAGTTTTACCTGTTCTGTTTGCTACTCTTGTTATGGTGGTTATTCTGTCTATTGTTGTTGTAGATGTTAATACTAGAACTTGGTCGTAGTCCTTTGTTTTTTCTGCTATCTCTACTGCAAGTTCTGCCTCTGTTTGTGCTTTTACATTTGGTCTTGATAGGGTTGTTCCCTCTGTGATTAGTATATCTATCTTGCCGTATCTTCTTTAGTATTGGTTTGAATAATTTACCTTTGTAACCGTGATTTCTATAATCTCCGTGTATGTAGTATTCTTTTGCCGTCTGCCTCAATTAGAAACATAAATGAGTTATAAGCTGAGTGGTCTACTATGTATGGTGTTATTGTTATGTCTTTTATCTTTATAGGTACTTGGTCTTGAATATCCATTGTGTCGTGGGTTATCTTGCCTTTTCTTGTAAATGTAAATACTGTTTCTTGTATGCTCCTACTTATGTCAGAGAAGTAGACAGGTATTTCAGGTAAAATTTCTCCGTATTCTTCCGGCAATGGTCAGAGTGTCCGATGTGTTATACATACAAAATCATAAATGGGTTTTCCTTTAGTTAGTCCGTTCTATTTCAGGAAGTCTCTTAGGGTCAGGGTCGTCTAGGTCGTCTCCAAAATCTATAAGTATTCTTGATTTGTCTGTTTGTATCTCTGTAAATGCCCCTCCGTATAGTGTTTGTTCCGTTTCAATATTCTTATTTTAATTTGTATCACGTCCATTCTATCACTTATTGTTTATTGTTTCAAGTATTGGTTATAGTAATTAAAGAGTTGTTTTCTTCTCATACAGTATTATTGTTAGTAAAATGCTAGTGGGAGGTAGGTTTTTATGGAAGATTCACAGAATAGAGATAAAGCAGAGGTACTACGTGCTATTGGTACTAATGTTAAACAAGCTAGGCTTTTACGTGGATTTACTCAACAGATGTTAGCTGAAGCTACTGGACTTTCTACTAACTTTATTTCACTTATAGAAAGACGGAGATAGTGGTGCTAGTTTAACTACTATTACATTGATTTGTAATGCCTTAAATGTTGATGTTTCTGTTATATTCAAAGGTTTAATAACAGCAACTACTCCAACAGATAATACTACACTTATGAAATCTGTTGCCCTATTAGAAAATGAAGATAGAGCTATTGTCGCTAACTTGGTTGATTATATCTTTAATAGTAAGAGTGATAAGTAGTATATAGATTAAGCCCTTTGTGTGTTATAATTTTACACATAAGGGCTTTTATAGTATCAGAATTCAGATAAATCTACTGTTTCTGTATTAAATACTTCTGTCATTAGCTTAGTTGCGAATATAAATCCTTGCTCAAAGTATTCTTTCATTTCTTGTATGTCTGTATCTCCTTTTAATGTTAGTAATTCGTCTAATTTAATTATCTGCTCTTGGTTAAGTGCTTTTTGAAACTCCTCTTTCTTGTTACTATATACCTTTGATAATTTCTTAAATTCAGGAGAAGTTCTTTTTCTCATTTGCACTTGCTCATATAGGAATTGAATTATACTCTCTATCTCCATAATTGCCCCTTTCTAAGATGTTTTTATGCTCCTCTATAATTAACTGTTCTTTTCTATTTCTTCTATTGCTCTGTTAGTAGCATAAATAGAATTCTTATTGAATAATCTTTGCCAAGCCTTCTCATATCTCGACCATTTAAAGCCTCTGTGTTTTAATATGTCTCTAACTTCTTCACTAGGTTTGTCGTCAAATAGTATTTGTATTCTATTGACTTCTTTGTTGAGTATAGCTTTTCCTCCTGTGAATTTTATATCATTAAATTGTAGTTCTTCTAATTCTTCAATTTGTTTTATTCTGTCTTTAATCCTACGTATTTCTGCTCCTATATTCTGCAATTCCCAAGTAGAGTGAGGTCGTGCTTTAATATTCTTTCTTTCGTTCTCTAGTCTTTCTAGCTTGTCCTGTAATTTAGCGGTTGCTTGTGGGTCGTCTAGTGAAATACTTTTGTTATTCTCTATGGTATCAATTTTATCTTTATAATATTTAGCTTTCTTGTCTGCCTCGATAGACTTATCTATTGCATTATTCATTTTCTTATATCTGTTCCTCATAGTATTTGCGCTATAATGGTCAACTAATATGGGTTGCCCAAATGGAACTCCTGCACTCATATTTTCATAATGTTTGTAATGTTGTTTGCTATCTTCTCTGGATTTTTCTGCTAGTTCTTGATACCTTTCAATTTTTCTTTCCTTTCGTTCCTCATAGTCTTGTCGTCCTGCCATTCTAACACCTCCTTTCTCTAACATATTGATTTTTATTATAAATCAATATGTTATATGAAATCTTGTTGTGTTTGAATTAAGAGTTACGGACATAATAATAGACACCTTATAAAAGGTGCCTTTTATTCTTCAAATGGTATTAAGTATAATAGATTTGAGAGTTACATTTTGTCTAAGTATTCTTTCTTTTTGCTCTCAAATTCTTCCTCTGTTATAATTCCCTTGCTTTTCAAGTTATATAGTTCTTCTAGTTTAGATGTTGTGCTATGTGTAATTTCTTCTTCCTTGTGGGCTATAACATTTATACTGACTGTCTTGTCTGTTGTATTAAATACTAAATCTTGGTTACATTTTGGACATTTACAAGTCTGTATAGTGTCGTTTATATCTTCTAATTTATTTCTAGTTAGTTTTATATCTTCTTTGCAATTAGGACATTTGAACAATAATTCAGATGTTGAAAATACTATAGCCCCCAAAAAAAATATACAACCGAATATTTCAAATAAGAATGTATCAAAGTGTTCAATTATATCTAATAAGAAATCTCCAATTTTATATGCAGGAAAATCCATTATTATTTTTGGGTGGAATATAAGAATTGTAATAAATATTCCAAATACAATGATTCCATAATATCTGTGTATTCTATATTTATTATTTGTATCATTATTAATATTTGTATTTTGCATATTATTACTTATTGAACTTCCACAGTATTTACAAAATTTACTACTATCAGAAATTTCTTTTTTACATTTACTACAATACATAATTATTCCTCCTTTGTATCAAATAAGTTTTAACGCTTATTTGAATTTTATTTATTATTCTTTTAAATATTCTGTACCATTTGATGTAACTAATGTATTCTCATCTTTTATTGTTAATTCATCATTGAATTTATCTAATGGTATTGGGTCTTCTATATCATAAGCTCCAGTATATGTTATAGTTATTTTACTATCTTTTATTGTGTATGTTCCTTTATAGGTTGTCATATCTTCCGTATGTTCTACAATTCCAGAATTAAAAATATATATATCATATGATGTTCCATAACCCTCTGAGTTAATCGCTGCTATTCTATCAGTATAAGTTCCAGTTATATTAAAATTGTTAGTATTATAATTTTCAGGAACTTCAAGTGGTTCATATTTTTCGTTTTTATCTTCGTTATATATATTTGTAACCGAATTATCTAATAGCTCATTAACATTTGAATTATATAACTTGTCTTCATTTGTAATTGCTTTATCCATATTAATATATATATAATTTGAATTATCTTTACTTACAGCAACTGGAATATTAGCGTATCTTGTCCCCCAATCTGTAAGTTCTCCTAGTTCTCCTTGACTAACACTATATATCCCTCTTCCAAGTGTATCATCTCCAACAATGCTAAGTTCAATCCATTCATTAGTAGTAATATTTAATTCTGCTCCGTATAACTATTATAGCTTCAAAATTTTTCTCTCCGAGTCGTTGACCTTGCGTAACAATAAGCATTATAAGTAATAAATATTACTAAGCTTGGTACAGTTTTGTTTGAAGTATCAAGTGAAACAGCTACAAGGTCCAATGATTTTAATTCTTTAGGGTAATATGATATTAACATATCATTTTTGTGTCCGTCTAAAGATTTGTTTAGAACTTCCTTTTCTATTTTATCAATACATTGTTGCTTAGCTTCTTCTATCTTTGATTTATATTCTTTATCATATTGTTTCTGTTCACTTAAATATTGTTCATGTTCTGCTATTATTTGTTCTAGCTTTTCTGAAGTTAAATCTTCCAAAGAACAGTTATACATACTTGCCAATTCTTGCATAGTAATTCCAGGCAAATCTTGTCTTATTTTATTGAATGCAATATCTTTTCTTTTTAATTCATTACTATAATTTATATAAAACATAATTCCTAGAACAACCACAATAACAATTATTATACTAAAAATTACAATTACCACTTTCTTAATATTGGGATGATTACTATTATATTTTTCTTCATTATTCTTTGGTTCTACTTTATTCTTTGAGTTTATTTGAAATCCACAGTGCTCACAGAATTTACTATCATCAGGTATCTCTTTTCCACATTTACTACAATACATAGACACCACTCCTTTATCTCGTGTTTATTCGACATTATTCGACATATCTAATTTAATTATAGCACATTTTAATTGATTTGTATATGTAACTTATACATTTAATCTATTTTGTAAATACTACTTACTGGCAATATTACTTACTAATTGATAGACTTTTGATAGTGAGGTGTATTTATGAACGATGGAACTAATGAAAATAATATCAATGTAATAATAGGTAATAATATAAAGAATATTCGCACTAGCGAAAAGATTTCACAAGGACGTTTAGCTGAACTAATTGGCAAGTCTGCTCATTTTATTAGTTTGCTTGAACGTGGGGAGAGTGGGCTTTCGGTTGGAACACTACTTGATATATGTAGAACTCTTAACATAGATACTAACTCTATATTTGCTGGTACATTAGATAATTCTAATATGTATAATAATAGCTTTCTGCATAAATCTTTTGAGAAGTTTGATGATAGTTCCAAAGAATTGGTGGAACACGTTATCAACTATATAAATTCTAAGAATTAAAGAATACAAGGAATACATTTATAGATATTCCTTGTATTTATTTTCAATTACATTCCTTATATTAGTATAGTTTTAATACTAGGTACTTTTATACATAATAATAGACACCTTAATAGGTGCCTTATGAATTTATGTTTTAGATTTGTACAGTAATTTAACTTGCCTTATGGTCGCTTTCCCTTGATATAAACCAGATACAATTACAGTAATGTACAGTAATTGTACAGTAAATTTTATACTAATTTATGATAATTTACGATAGGGAGATAGTATAGAATAGAAAATACACTCCCTTGTGAGAGTGTATTTACACTACTTTGTGTCAATTTGTGATACTCTACGATACCCTTAAAAATTTACCTTAAATAGTTATGATATGGAGGCGCCTATCGGAGTCGGACCGATCATCAGAGTTTTGCAGACTCGTGCCTTACCGCTTGGCTAAGGCGCCATATTTATTAAGTTTTGGAGCGGAAGACGAGAATCGAACTCGCATTTTAACCTTGGGAAGGTTGCATTCTACCACTAAACTACTTCCGCGAGTTTATCTGGTAATATACTTTTATATAATAAAAGCCTTTAAGTGGAGCGGGAAGCGGGGCTCAAACCCGTGACATTCGCCTTGGCAAGGCGACGCTCTATCAACTGAGCTATTCCCGCATGTAACTGCTTCCAATCAAAAGCAATTACTATGTTATCAAATTTTTTGTTTCTTGTCAACCCTTAGTTTTAAATTTTGATATAAAAATTCTAATTATTGGGTGATTATTTTTGCAAACATTTCTAAATAGTCAAATATTCCTTTCCTTCTTATCTCATGTGCTGTTTTTATATCTATTGTTTCCACTATCTCTCCACCATTTTTCACAATTAGATTTCCTATTACTGTTCCCTTTTCTACTGGGGCTTCTAAATAATTTAATGAGTTTATCTCTATTGTTATTTGTTTATTTGTTATAATTTTTTCATATTTTATTTTTCCTAATTCAAGTTCTATTGACTTTGTTCCTTTGTATATGTATATTCTATTTTTGTTTATTTCATTCCATAAATCAAATTGTTTTTGTATTTGCTCTTCTATATTTTCTACTCTATAATTTTGATATATATAATCTATTAATTTTAATGAATCTTTTGCTCTATCTTTTCTTGTATCTGCACCCAGTACTACAATTATTAAGTCCATATTCTTTCTTTTTACAGCTGTTACTAAGCATCTACCAGCATTATTTGTAAATCCTGTTTTTACTCCATATACACCTTCTATATTTCCTAAAAGTAGTTCATTTGTGTTTTTTAATTCTTTTGAATATCCATTTATATTAATAGTTGCATATTGCGTTTTTACTATTTGAGCGAATTTATCATTTTCCAAAGCATAATCTGCTATTTGTGCTAATTCATACGCTGTTGTATAGTGCTTAGGATTATCTAACCCATGAGGCGTCACAAAGTTTGTATTTTTTAATCCAAGTTCATGTGCTTTTTTGTTCATAAGTTTTGCAAATTCTTCTTTGCTGCCTGCTATATATTCTGCTAGTGCAACTGCTGCATCATTTCCTGACCTCATTAATAAACCGTATAGTAATCCTTCTACTGTAATTTTATCATCTTTTTTTAGTCCTAGTCTTGATCCTCCTGTTCCAGCAGCTTTTGAATCAATAGTTACTATTTCTGATAAATCTTTACAATTTTCTAGTACTACTATTGCTGTCATTATTTTGGTTGTTGATGCCATTGCAGTTTGTTTGTTTTCATCTTTTCCATATATACTTAATCCGTGTATTCCTATCATATACGACATATCTTCTCGAATTTAATTGTAACTTTTCTGTATTTGTACTTGTTTGCAAACTTTCTGTTTGTAACTCTTTTATTACATCTTCAATATTGTTTTCAGTTTCGTTTTCATCATCTGCAAAGCTTATATTAGGGGCAAATAATATTGTTAAAAGTATTAAACATATCGCTAAAGCTTGAATCTTATATTTTTTCATCATAAAAAATCACCTAACAAATTATATGTTGTTAGATGATTTTTATGATTTTATTTTAATGGTATATTCATGCTATAAGCTTTTGCAGCATCTTCTGTTCTTCCGTTATCAGCGTTTTCTTTATTATTGCCATATACTCTTATCAAATTTAAGTTTAATTCTGTTGGTTTTTTTCCATCATCAACATATTTGTCAAATAATAAATAGTATATTTTGCTTGAACCTGGTGCAAGTATTACTTCATTATTGGATAGGTCTAGTGCCTGTCTAGTCTGATCTCCTAGATTTAGTGTTATTTCATTTGCTGTTGCTCCATTTCCTACTAGAATATATCCATCTGTTTTGTTTTTAATTTCTACCATGTATTCTTCTCTTGTGTAGCTCATATTTTTAGATAATACTTTTACTTTTAAATATTCGTCTTCTCCAACCACATTGCTGAATGTGCTTTTTCCAATATAACCTTGATTTGATATTTTCATCTCACCATTGTCATTTATTACAGCAATTTTTTCTTGATATGTCTCATACCCTCCTGTTGTGCCTGTTGACATTATATCATCTAATATACGTATGTTATAAATATATGTTGTTCCAACATTTGAATAATTCTGAATATTATATATTTTCTTTTTTGTATATATTCCATCAACATATTCTTGAAACTCGTCTATGCTTCCGCCATACATATAGTTCTTACAATCATCTGTTAGCAATCTATATGCTTGTTCATATTTTTTGTCATTGCAATAGTTGAAAAAATTATTTATTATGTTTTTTACTTCATCCACCTCGTTTTTAGGTACAGTTGCATCCTTATTTATTACCGGTGTGTCTTGTGTTAATGTATTTTTTAGTGTTACTTCTTTAGGTTTATTTTTTAAATAATTATTTAATAATATTATTCCTATCCATATTACTGCAACTGCTACTATTATGAGCCAATATTTTTGTAGAAAATGTCGTATAGCAGTTATTATTCTGTCACTAAATTTCATTAGCCTTCTCCTTTTCTTATATTATTGATTTACTTCAAATGATATTTTGAAATCATCTATATTGCTTTCTTTTATTACGACTTGTGCTTCATTTGAAGCTTGATTATTCGCTATATTAATAAGGTTTACTTTTAATATATATAATTCTCCTTCTCTTTCAATATCATTATATTTAACACTCATTTCATTTGAATAATTAGCTTTTGCATATTCAGTAAATGATTCTAATGTTGGGAAATAATTCTCTTTAAAGCTATCATATAGAAGGTTATAAGCCTTCTCATATTTTTGTGATTCAACAAATGATATATATTCTCCGAAATATGTTTGTATCCTTTGTCTTTCTGTATATGATGCTAATTTTTCTCTTCTATTTTGCTCATCTTGCTTCTCTGTTGTTGGTGTTCTATTATTTAAATCTAATTCTATATTATTAGTAGCTGTTACATTCTTTTCTTCTGATAAATGTGAATTATGAGTTATAAATAAACTTATGTTTAGAGCTATTAAGATAAGAATCGCTATTGCTAATAATATATTTATAAGTTTTTCTTTTTCGTTCATATCATTTTCCTTTCGTCATTTACTCTGGTTTTGCAAAACTTATTGCAGGTGTCACATTTTCTTTTACTGCATAGTATACTTTTATTGTTATCTCTGTATTGTTTGAATATGTGAATTTTACATTGACACTAACATTATTGTCATCTGCTTTATACGTTGTCATATCTATGACTGATTTAGATAATGTTGCTTTATTTCCGACTAGCCTTATTTGATTAGTTATATTATAAAAGTCATCAGATGAATATATGTTCATATTATTTATTTTTTCTTTATTCAAATCATATAACTGTGCTATTTTATTATTACTTAGTTTTATCGTTGTTCCATATATATTTGGAACTGTTGTATATATAAATTCATAAAAGTTTTTTTCAAGTGGTATTATTTTCTGATTTCCACTATATTTCTTTATGAATTCATCCATTCCATCTGGTACTATAACATTTTCTATTTTTTCTACTGTATTTACATCATTAAATATTCGCATTGTATTACTTATACTGTTTTCTCTGCTCTCGTTTATGTTTTCTTCCTTTATATCTAAAGAATAGTATATCCCTTGTCCAATTAATAAAATTGTTAATATAATTATTATACTTATAAGAACTTTTTTCATATTTTTACCTTCTGTTTTTTATTTTGTAATTTTATTATATCATACTATATAAAAAACAACTAGTCTATTTTTTATAGATTAGTTGTTTTTATTTTAAAATTCTCTTTCATACGCTGTTGCATACGTTTTTCTTGTTCCAAATAATTTGGCTGTCGAGCCAGTTCCTGCTGCATATTCTCCTGAATCTGTTATTGTTACATTGTATCCTGCTTCTGCATGGCAGAAAAACATTTCCAAACATTCTGTTACATCCGTGCTTTTTGTTAATGTCTCATATACCGGATATTTATATCCATTTCCTTTAGAATAACTTGATTGTAATTCATGTATAAAGAATGCCATTTGTCCTTCAACTGATGAATAGTCTTTTGAATTTTGGTTACACCAGTTCTGCAAGTTTGTTTTTCTTGAATATGTCCATTGTAATAAACCATATCCTCCATCACTTCTGTTTGTTGCTCCTGGATTAAATCCACTTTCAGCTCTAATGCATCCCATTACAGCACATGCTCCGGCTTTTGTTAGGCCGTTACTGGTTAAATAGCTATATACTTGTTGTTCAGTATTTCCTAATACTCCTAAATCATAGTCTGGGTTATAATATGATGAACTACTGCTACTTCCAGAAGAACTAGAGTCTGAATCAGATCCTGATATAGCATCTGAGCTAGATCCTCCACCTTGTCCAAAGTCATCTTCTTTAGTTCCTTTATATGATGGATACATATAATCTTCAATATTTTCTACTAATGATTTATCTGTATTGTACATAATTATTTTT
>ULXI01029226.1_pt1 | contig 12178 bp, 11 predicted proteins | sample 1961181 | NCBI WGS metagenome assembly ULXI01 (sample SAMEA4835835, study PRJEB28245) | human gut metagenome | biome: gut microbiome; material: fecal sample | place: Denmark | collected 2008 | reverse complement strand
GAAAGACTATGAACAACACGGAATAATGGGGATAATATCGCTGATTATTAGGCTATTGCTAATTTTAACACTTTTGCGGGTGGTATTTGGAGATACCCGTTTTTAGGCATATTTTTGTGACGTATTTCTACCGCGGAGAAGCTTAGGCTTTCCGCTTTCGTCATTTTATAGGGGATAGTTTACATCGGTTTACGATGGTTGGCTGTCGTTTACAGTGACGGATGAGCGGACTCAAAAACCGTCATTTCGTATGGCGGAGTTGACAATGGTTGTCAACGGTTGACTTCGATTTACAGGCGGCGGGAATACACGGATTTGATTGTAGAACCACAAAAATATGCGTGTATGAGAACCCAACGGAAATGTGAAAACTGCGGCAAGGTGTTTGCCATCAGAAGCGGCAACCAGCGTTACTGCTGCGAGACCTGCGCGGAACAGGCGAAACAGAACCGCAAGAAACGCCGCAACGATTTCATCAATGCGGTCGAACCGCTTATAGACCTGCGGAACCAGGAATACCTTTCTTTTTCGAAGGCCGCCCTGCTGATGGGTTGCACACGGCAGTACATTTATAAACTCGTCGGACAAGGACGGCTCAGGGCATCGCGTCTGAGCGGCCGCATGTCCCTCATCCGCCGTGCAGACATAGAGAGCCTGTTGGCGGCAAGTCCGTACGAACGTGTGCTGCCTGTTGCAAGGACGGCAAAGAGTAGTTCCAGTTCTACGAAAAGAAAGACACCGGAAGCGGACAACAGCCCGATGGAATACTATACAGGCGAGGAAGTGATGGAGACCTTCAAAATCGGGCAAGGTTGGCTGTACACCTGCGCGAAGCGTTACCGCATACGCACCTGCAGGATTGCGGGACGCATCTATTACAGCAAGCAGGACATAGACGCGCACTTCGGTGTCGCGGCTGACATTTCCGGCATAACCGAATGGCTGACCACTTCGGAAGTGGAGGAGCAGTTCGGCATGAAGGCATCCGCAATCCGCGCGTATGCCTACCGCCATCACATCCCCACCAAAAAGGAACACGGTACGGCCTATTATTCAAAAAGCCACATAGAGGAACACCGCCGTCCTGACCTCATGGAAGATGACAGGTATGTCACTGTTGAGGAAGCTGCCGGAAAATACGGCCTGAGCAAAGCCAACCTGCACCATATCGTAAAGGTCAAAGGCATCGGCAAGGTTAAGGTCGGAGTCCGCAACCTGCTTGTCCGCGAGGATGTCGAGCGCGTCATGGCGGAGCGAGAGGTCGCCGGATTATAGTATCTCAGAGAAAATCCGGTTATAATGCCATTGCCCGTTGGTTATGGTTGTCACCGTCGGATAATGATTTTCCTTTGCACTGCCGAACAAGAGGCAACAACAGACAACAGTTACAAACCCATAAAAATTTACAGCGATGACCAATATCTGCAAGACAGTGTCCCTGAGGACACGCAAAATCAAGGACGGCAGGATGCTGTCGTACTATCTGGACTACTATCCCGGCTACCGTGACGAGACAACGATGAAAGTCATGCGCCACGAATCGCTCGGCATCTACATCTATGCCAGGCCGAAGAACGCGCGTGAAAGAGACTACAACGACCGTATGGCGGAGAAAGCCGAGGCGTTGCGCTGCCGACGCTACGAGAGCATCGTCAACGAGCGTTACGACTTCTTCGACAAGGAAAAGGAGAAAGGCGACTTCCTCGCATATTTCAGAGGGCTTGCCGCAAAGAAGAACACCAAGTGGGAGCACGTTTACAGGCACTTCGAGAGATTCACCGGCGGCAAATGCTCATTCGGCGAGGTCGATGTGGACTTGTGCCGCAGGTTCATGGACTACTTGCTGAATGCCCGGCAGTACCTCCATACCAAAAGGCCGCTGCACATCAATTCCGTGGCGGGCTACTGGTCGACATTCCGAGCCTGTCTGCATACCGCTTACCGTGACCGTAAAATCAAGGAGAACCCCAACGGCTTTCTCGACCGCATTGACACGATACCGACCGTCAAGGAACACCTGTCGCAGCAGGAACTTGTGCGGCTCGCGCAGACACCCTGCGAAATCCCTGTCCTCAAGAAAGCGTTTCTTTTCGCCTGCCTGACGGGACTGCGCAAGAGCGACATCCGCAATCTCACATGGGAAAACATACAGCCATACGGCAACGGTGGAATGTATGTCACCATCCGCATGCAGAAGACCAAAGACCTTGTGAACAACCCGATAAGCGACGAGGCTCTTGAACTTATCGGGCCGAGAGGCACAGGACCAGTGTTCTCCGGCTTTCAAGACTACATGACACAGGCTCCGCTACGACGTTGGCTGAAGGATGCGGGTATAACCAAGAATATCACGTTCCACGGGAGCCGCCACACCTTCGGTTCGTTGCAGGTTGAGGCAGGAACGAGCATATACGTGGTGCAGAAGATGCTGGCGCACAAGAACGTGGAAACAACTCAAATTTACGCAGATATGGCAGACGAGCAGAAACGGTTGTCGGTTAGCCGCATAACGCTGAAACCGACGGCTGACACAGAAACACAGATTCCGTAAGTCCATAATTTTATCCCTGCCATCGTTTTATTTTATTCAGAGGGCATATATATGTCGTTTATTAAAACGATGTCGGGAACTCAATAAAAGCGAGGATTATGTCCCCGCTTTTTTCATGTCTGTTTGTAACTTAAAAATCTTGTTCAGAGTATGATAGCAAGTATGAAAACGGCGTATTATTTTAATTAAACCTAAAATCAGGCTGTTTGGCATCCGACAACCGACAACAACCGGGTGTCGTGGTATAAATTTGTGCTCAAAAACAATCAAAAACTTGAATAACGATGGATAAGAAACACTATCAGCCAAGAACATCTTTAGGAGACCTTTGCCTGTTTTATGGCTTCCCCGGTGTGGCGATTCTCGCCGTGTCACTTATGGTATCAGCCAAGATAGGCACGGAGTTCTGCGGGGACGGAATGATCAAGTCCGGCACATTCCTCGGCTGCAACATGCTGTTGTGGCTATGTTACTATACCGTTTTTATCTCCTTGCCGGGCAATCTGTTTGACAGCATCAGAACTTCCTTAAAAGTGAACGAAACGGCAGAGGCTGTAAGAGTCTGCACATCAGAAGAAGGTAATGCACCTGAACTTACAGAGCCATCTGACGATACGGAATCCGAGCCAGAGCCACAACCGGAGCCAGACCCACAGACTTCCCCGTTACCGTCAGAACCAATCATGCCGTTCGACTACCGTCAAATCTGCCTCGAATACGAACAGCGTCAGGCAGCGGAAAAGGCAGGACTGATCGAGAGTATAATCGGGTATGCCGGACATGCCATGTCGCCCTTTGTATCGGAAGATGACATAGTACGCCTGTGCAACGAAGTACAGTGCTGGTGCCTGAATCCGGAATACAAGCCCTCTGACATAGCACTGCGGGTAAGGCTGAGCACCAACGACCTCTGCCACTTCGTCTGGAATATCGGTGAACGGCTCGGCAGGGACAACGGCTATGACGGGGAATGCCGCGCCAGCTTTGCCAAGAGACTTTTCGCATCGGCATTGTCGAAAGTTGACATACCGTCACTCCGGAACATGACTAAGACAGCTTCAACCGACAGGATTCCTCTTGACAGACCGCTTCCCGGAAGCCTCGGTTTTCGATATCACACAGCAGAAAGCAGCTCCGGGCAGCAACCGGAATCGGCATGATATGATTAAAATGCGGTTATTTCCTGATTGCTGTCGGTTATTTTCTTCACCGTTACATAATGGTTTTCCTTTGCGGCAGAATTTTCAATCACTAAAATCAAACGAAATGAATACCGCAGACAACGAACTGTCGTTTAACGACCTTCCGAAAGCCGTGACACGCATCCTCAGCGATGTGGGTGACATCAAACAGATGTTGAATGAAATGCACCACCGGCAAGAGAAAACCAAACCAGCCGACCGACATGTGCCTATGACCGTGGACGAGGCGGCGGAGTATCTGACACTCCCCAAGAACACCCTTTATGACAAACTTGCCAAGGGTGAGATTCCGGCGACCAAACCCGGCAAGCGATATGTGCTTTATAAGGACGAGCTTGACAAGTGGCTGGAGTGCAACCGCAAGACTGCCGTGCCGATGACCGCAGAGGAACAGAACAAGGCGATACTGAAGTCCAACCGTCGCAAGCCGAAATCTAAATCATGGAGAAACGATGAGTAGTGAATGTAATCTGAACAATACGGCAGTTCCCTGTGACAAGGAGAACGGGGAAGGCTGGCAGCAGGCGAGGCTCAGTGTCGAGACAACCTATGTCGATGCTCCGGTAGTGCTGCGTGTGAACGGTGTACGGGCTGGCACGCTCGGAAACTTCTCCGCGTCCATCGGCAAGGCGAAAAGCAAAAAGAGTTTCAACGTGTCGGCGATGGCAGCAGCCGCATTGTGCGGTGACTATGTGCTGGCATACGAAGTGGAGCTTCCTTTTGACAGGCAGACCGTGCTGTATGTTGATACGGAGCAAAGCCGCACCGACTGTCAGAACCAGATGAGACGAATACTCAGACTTGCCGGGCAAAGCCCGGACACCGACAATCCCCGGCTTGTGTTCCTTTCACTTCGACAGTTTACTCCAGAGGAACGCATCGCCATCATTGACGCGGCGATGGAGTCCTTGCCTGACATCGTGCTTGTCATCATCGACGGCGTGAGGGATCTGCTCCATGACATCAACAGCCCGACGGAAGCGACAACCGTAATCTCGATGCTGATGAAGTGGACTGACCTCTATCAGTTTCACCTTCACACCGTGCTCCATCAGAATAAGTCGGACGAGAACGCACGTGGACATCTCGGCACGGAACTTGCCAACAAAGCCGAGACGGTCATGCTTGTGGAGAAAGACAAGAATGATGCGGACATCAGTGTCGTTCGTCCCGCTTATACGAGGGCGGCGGAGTTCCCACCGTTTGCCTTTCATATAGTCGGTGACAAGGTTGCCTTGCCGGAAATCGTCGGAGGTTACAGCTTCGATGAGCCGAAGACGGGACGACCTGCCGTCGGAAAGTTCGACGCATACTCGTCGGTAACAGAGGCGCAGCATCGCCAGGCTCTCGGCATAATCTTCATCGACCGGTCGAAGGAGTACGGTTACTCCGACTTCCGCCAAGCGGTCAGGTCCGCTTACGGACAAATCCTCGGACGGTCGGTCGGAGAGAATCATGTCAGCGGCATAATCCAGTGCCTGAAGAACAAGCGTGTCGTCACACAGGAAGGCGACAGGAAAGGAAAGCCTTACCGCTTCAATCCCGATTTCGTCTGGTGACTTCCGGCTTGCCGGGAAACAAGGCTGTTTAAGCCCCGAAAGGGGTGAAAAACGACCGTGGGAAGCATAATACCCCGGATTTTCAGCAGAAAACCGGGAGAGACCGCAAAAAGCGGCAGCAAGCTGTGAGATTATGAAAGAATTTTCGTGGAAAAATTCAAAAACGACGGTGACGGATGACTTAAAAAATGCTTTCGGTTGGTCGATATATCGACCGAAAAGAGGTGGATCTTTTCAAAAATCGGTCATGAAATTTTGCATCGAGAAAGGTTTTTTCGATGCAAAAAGTGATGAAAAGGATGCGGTTAATATGGTAAAAACAGTTTTACCCGTTCAATATTTTAGCGACATTGGTATAGAAAACATATACAATTAATTATGAAACCCTCTTTATGCGGCAATGTCGATGATTGCCGTTATTTCCGCTTAAAAACGGAATGACCGCCCAGACATGGGACGGTCAAATTCATAGAGCCAGTTAGTTCGCATGGGGTGAGATTACAAGATCAACTCATACGCTGCATGTAACATCGCCATGAAATGAAGCCCCGACATTCGCTGCCGAGGTTCCTATACGGTATGCCTTGCTTTATCAGTTATCGAAATGTATCGGTGGAACCGGCAGGTCGTCGCGGCGGATAAATTTCTTAATTTCTTCGGACAAACCGTTCTGATAACGTTTCAGCCACATTTCCGTTGGTGTCAGTTTTACGACGATATAATATTCCGTGGCATCCCATAAATTATCACTGTCGGGCGCATCATACCAGGTGAGTTCAAGACGCGGCTTCTCGTCTTCTTCATTCGCTGGGTCTGAAACGTGCCATGTATATCGTTTATGGAAATCGGCTGTTCCGTCCGGCAAAAGGTAATATGTGACGAGTCCGCCCCACGACCAAGTGTTTTCGTTGTCGGTAGTAAAACGGTAAATAAGAGGATTCTCATTGCTCCCGTCCTCAACTAATTGCCATTGCCCTTTGATGAGTTTGGTATCGGGATAGTCTGGAGTATCATCATCGCAGGCACTGAACGTAAGTGCAAGGAGAGGAATTAAAAACAGAAGCAGTTTCTTCATGTTCAATGGTGTTTGTGGTTATTTCATAATTGCTGAACTTGCGCCGGATTGTTCTCCGACTTCATTACCGCGCTGTACTTTCTTGCCGTAACCGAATGTATAAGTAACAGACAGGTTGAGTCGGCGGTGAAAATTGTTTCCATCGGCAAAGCGCGTTTCTGAGTATAAAGGAGTGGATAACATATTAGTGGCGCACAGCCAGTCGCTGCGGAAAAGATTCATCGCGCTTACCCTGATATTCCAGTTTGCCCTGCTCCATCCTGCGAGTATCTGGTAGAAATCACGGTCTTTATATATTACTCCACGGTTGCCCTGCACTGTCAGGTTTCTTGTCTGATATGATGCCTGAAAATAGAAATTACCAAGATAATAAGTAGCCGATGCGTTGCAAGTGAACGGACTTCGACTAATGTCAAACAGTCCGGTCATGCGATAGAATGAAATTGAGGGTGAGGCGGCAAGTTGCAAATTGCCGTTCAACAGTTTGTAATTAAACGACATTCCGATTTGAGTGCGATTGTAGTCGCCGTTGGTCTCAAAAGTGCGAAGCAAAGCTGCACCGTCATTGTATGGCTTGTAAACGGGCACATACAGGTTATATTCTCCGAAGTATTGGGCAAAAGCCGTAGCCGAGAATTTGTTAGACGGCATCCAGTTGTAAGACAGGTTGAACGTAACCTGTCGGGAAAGTCCGATTTCGGGGTTTCCGGTATAGTACATCAGTTCGTTCTGTTGCAGTATATTCGGCGTTTTCTCGCTTGCACCTGGATAGTTCGCGCCAAAATGGAAGTATGCCCGGAAAGAATGTTTCTGTGAAGGAGAGAATCCGGCTGATACATTCGCGAGAGGATAGACCTCTGAAACGGACTGATCGTTGATTTTGTTCTTCTCCCATTGCAGGGAAACATCAGCACTTATATTCCATTGATTGTTGGAGAAGTTATAACCGAGTGCGGCTCCGGCGTAGGTGTCGAGGAAATCATTGTCGTAAGGAGATGTGCCTAAATAGCTCACATCATTGGATGTGGAACCGTAATAAACGCGGAAGAAGCCGTTTTGTCTGTCTGTGAATATCTTGTAAAGAGTGGTGCTTCCCCTGAACTGCCATACATTTTCTCTGGAGTCGTTTACTATGGCATCGGTGGCTGAAGTCTGATAGCGGTAATTGTTGTTGGTGTGTCCGTAATTTATGCCAGGCGAAACGCTAAGATGGAAATTTCGGGGCAGAATGAAATAGTAATTGCCAGACCATATAATATAACGGCTGGTGTAAGGCTCGTATCTGCTATATGAGTAGTCTTCTGCCTGTCGGGGTACAAACGACAGCTTGCCGGAAGTTTCAGCCGTCGGCGACTGATCGAAGTTAAAGCCGACAGTGTTTGCTATCTGCACTTTGTCGGAATCGTAAATGGCTCTGAACGTAACGGGGTACTGGTTATACCTGAAATGAGAGTTGTCGAATATTTCGTTTCGCGTAATAAGGTAAGGTTCGCCGGCGGCGTTTTCAAGAGTATAGTTCCCAATGGTTGACGTACCTGAATGTTTGATGTCATGGTTTGATGCACCGGCGTATAAATCATATGTCATTCGCTTATATGCGAACTTTGAATATATCGAAGCACGGCTTGACAGTTTTCCTACAAAGAAATTTTCATTTACCGTTGCTTTGGTGTAGCCGCCGTATTCGTACTTCTGCATGATGAAATTGATTACATGCTCGTTGCCCTGAAAACGAGGGTCGGTAGGAAAATCGAGATATTCGACACGACGCACATCAGATGTCAAAATGCCCTCGATTTCTTCCGCCGATGCAGGGATATAGTTTATATAGACCGCTACATTCTGTCCGCCCGGTGTCGTAACCGCATTGTCAACGAGATTGATGTTGACTTGCGGAATGGCGAGCTGTCGCAAAAGGTCAATGGCGTTTTGCGCAGACGATTTCTGCCTTGTGGTCGGGGTATATGTTGAAGATGTAGCGTTAGTGCGCTGCATCTGGGCTTCGACAACCACCTCGTCAAGTTCTTGTGTCTTGATACTATCGGGTGATTCGGTCTGCGCCCTTGCCGCGATTGTGGCTGTGGCGCATAATATTGTTGCTAATAATCTATATTTCATGCAATATGCGAAGATGAGAGAGTTATATTTCGGCCGAGAAAACCATATCAACAAGATTAAAACGGACTTTGCGGAACAGCATCATGCTCTTAACTCCGAGGTTGTTGTCATCTAAGTAACCGGCGGCTTGTTGCTCGGTCTGCACTTGAATCAACGGCAATTTAACCGAATTGCCGCCAATAGCCAGTGTCGCGTCCTGCAATTTATAGCAAAGTACCGACCACACGCCCCCGACACCGGCCTGATTGATGGTGTCGCTTTGACAGTGTGATATGAGATAATCCTTGTTAGCCTCGAAAAACGCTTTGTTAAGCCATCCGTATGATGCATCTCCGCTATCAAGTTTTATAAGCATGGGTTGTTGATTGACTTCGGCGGCAGTAAGAAGATTCATGCCTGATGAAAAGCACATATTAGGCCGCACGTCGGATGGTTCAGCCGGAATTCGCGGAACTTGTATTTCTTTTGCCGCGAAGTCTAATGCAACATCTTTGAGTTGAAGCATCAGCTCGCTGCCTACAACAAATTCAAGGACATTGATATACTTGTCAGCTTCTTCATGGTGGCTGCTTATGTCAATAACATAAAAAGGCACATCTTTGACCGTAATGTTCCCTAACTTCAATTCTTTGGCAACAGCATACCGTCCGGCCGAAGATGCTACTCCTGTTGCCGTGGCATTGGCATCAAGCAATTCCAGACCATAGGCATTTGCCAAGGAATCGGTTATAGCATTGACGCCGGCGCCGGTATCAAATGTGATTCTCGCAGGTTTACCGTTTATTGTAGCTTCAGTAATCTGTATCAGATATTGTTTGCTGTCAGGTTTCCCAGCACAAACAGTATCAAACGGAACAATACCTCTCTCTCCGACAAAGGAAATACTGTAAGGCGAATACTTTGTCAGAGCTTTGTATCGCGCCATCATATCAGCATACGGAGAAAGACTTACCGAATCAACCATTTGGTAAGCCGATGACAAGACTGCGGACAGCAGATTATATGCTTCTTCATTTTTACCGACACGGCTTAAGTCCATTGAGAACATGACGGAACTTTGAAGAAGCAAGTTTAGGTCAAGATTTTCTGATTGGCTTTTCAGGAGTTCATCAAAGGCCGGGATGGAAATGTCAGGACGATTGAAGCGGTTGCCAATTAAACATCTGGAGAATACTTCCAAAAAGGGATTTATCGAATCTTTCGGCGCATTGTGATATATGTCATACAGACCGAAAAAGTCCGACGAATTCATCGCCGCGCCGATACGCTCGTCAATGCTTTGGGCTTTTGCCGAGAATATCGAAAAACCGAAAATAAGAATAATAATGAGCTTCTTCATATTCTTTATTGGCTCTCGTAGGCCCAACAGAGAGAATTAGTTAAATATAGAAAACGTGAGCCAACTATGCCACGTCTTGATTTGTAGGTCGTAGGAAACCATTAGTGCAGATGTAACAATAGCAGCCCACGCTATAAGCGTGAGAACCACTATGCTATCTCTTGCACTGATTCTTGAATTTCCTACGTTCACAAATCTCAAGATAAGCATAACGCTTCTTATTTTTCCAAAATGTCGTGCAGATCAAAGACTTGCAACGGCAAAATTAGCTATTTTTTCCAAGAGTAGTGCCATATCTTCCGATAAATTTGTAATTTTGCGTTAATAAAACAAAAACAATTACGATGGCACAAGAAATAGACCATAATCTCGAAAATCAGCTTTATGATGATGTCTGTAATATTATAGAGCAAGCCCGTTATCGGGTTGCTGTGTATGTGAATTCCGAAGCTTCCATGATGAACTGGAATGTCGGCAAAAGGATTAAGGAAGATGTGCTACTCAACAAACGGGCAGATTACGGAGAGCAGGTTCTTAAGCGTTTGTCCCAAAGACTGAAAGCCAAGTATGGCGGTGGGTGGGGTTATCAGAAACTCCAACATTGTGTACGCGCTGCGTACACTTTTGGTGAGGACGAGATAATGTACGCAGTGCGTACACAATTGAGTTGGACGCACCTGCGGTCACTAATGGCACTGAACAACAGTGTGGCCCGTCAGTTTTATATGGAAATGTGTCGCCTTGAACATTGGTCTACACGTACCCTCGATGAGAAAATAGATGCGCAACTGTTTGAGCGCACGGCCATCAGCCGTAAGCCGGACGAGATAATCAAGGCAGAACTTGACAAGGTAAAGGAGAAAAACGAATTACAGCCGGATATGGTATTCCGCAGCAGTTATTTTCTTGACATGCTCGGATTGCCTGATGTTTTCAGCGAAAGCGATTTGGAAACAGCGATACTCAATCAAATTCAATATTTCCTTAAGGAGTTCGGCTCTGATTTCGCATTTGTCGACCGCCAGAAGCGCATCCCTGTTGACGGAGTGGATTATCGGCTTGACCTGCTGTTTTACCACAGGGGATTGCGCCGACTGGTGGCAATCGACCTTAAACTCGGAAAATTCAAGCCGACATACGAGGGGCAGATGCTGCTGTATCTCCGCTATCTCAACCGTCATGACAGGAAAGAGGGCGAGGCTTCGCCAATCGGTCTGATACTTTGTTCCGAGGGTAATACAGAACATATTGAGTATCTTATGCTTGATGAAGAGTCTCCCATCAAGGTAGCTCAATATTACACGAAACTACCGGATAAAAAGCTGCTTTCCGAGAAATTGCAACGTGCCATTGCCATAGCAAAAGAACATTACCGTTTGAAAGAACGTGGTGAGGATTAAAGAACGCCGACATAGATAAAGAGGAAAGGGTGTATAATGAACATTGCTGCAATTGATATAGCAAACCACGAATTTATTGCCATGAAAAACAAGCCAAATGCCAATAGGGCGAAAGGGGGAACAAATCGTTCACTCATTGATGAACCTTGCAATGAAGCATCAGAACATTTTACTTTAAGTGTACTATATATACGCTTGGAGTAAAATAAAACTATCTACGCAAGAATACCGGCCTGCTCAATTTAGCACATACAGAGGTAAGCCTTCAAAAAAAGAAAAATAGTATTTGCCGATAAACCCCAAAGCCGCCGTACAGCTCCTTTTATAATGCGTCCCTTTTTTCTTTTTTTTTGAAGGCCAAATCTTCCATCGAAATAGGTGCTTGTGTGTAAATAAAAGTTAAATATGTTAAATCTCCGACTTTAGAGTCCCTATAGAACCAATAACGCTACTTTTCTACCGTATTGCGCGCAAACTACTGAACACCAACTATTAACAAATTCATCTTTTGTTTTACTTCAATAGGTAAATAGATTTCCGTTACCAATTCTTCCATGCTTGTTTTATCGGGAGTATTGGTATATATTTCAAAAGTCATTTGTTCTCTTAAACTATACTTGCTATTAGGTAACCAATCAAGGTAAATATCCCGATAAATTCTATTTAATTCATGGTATCTTCCTTTTATATTGAATACCGAATATAGACCTGTTTGTATGTTTAGAACACTGAAACCTTTAGGAATTTCCATTGAATAGGGAACAGTTATACCAATCAAAAATCGGCATTTATCTATTTCCGTAATATCAAGGCTATCCAAACTGATACTAACGTATTTGAAGCCTTTATCTGTCAGATTGTATTTCTTGGCAAATTCCATTATTTGCTTCCATAAAGTAGAATATGCTTGCTTATTTCTATGTGTTCGCTCAAA
>ULXI01055065.1_pt1 | contig 12199 bp, 15 predicted proteins | sample 1961181 | NCBI WGS metagenome assembly ULXI01 (sample SAMEA4835835, study PRJEB28245) | human gut metagenome | biome: gut microbiome; material: fecal sample | place: Denmark | collected 2008 | reverse complement strand
AGGGAAAGAGATGCAGGGAATTTAAGAATAGAGCGCAAAGCATCAACGGCAGCTTGTGCTTTGGCAATATTATCTCCAAGAACAGAAACATTAATTGTTGCTTTCATGCCGTTCTGTGCAGTTACGGTTATGACAGTATTACCAGCAGAAACAGCCGTGACTTTCGCTTTCACGATATATGCATCATCGTAAGTTGTACCATTGTAGACATTTTCCTTCTTAACCGTTTCGACATACTGAACCGTGGCAACGGAGGGATTAGAAGAAGTCCATGTCAATTCAGGATATGCGTACATTGGGATACAAGTTGCGGAAATCTCCATGACTTCTCCCGGTGTAATGCCTAACTGAGATTCGGACAGAACTACTTGTTCAATGGGTGTTGTAGTAGTTGGCTTTTCAGGAGCAACTGCATTGCCGCCAGAACTCGGGATAACAAATGATGTGGTATTGGAAAACTCGCTTCTTACTTCTTCATAAGTGGTATTTCCATACTTATCAACTACTTCGTTGAGTTGGAACGCCTGAACCTTTGCGAAATATGTTACCCCAGCTTTTAATGTGTACTCTATAATGCTTGCAGAAGTGCTGAAACCTGTCTGATACAAACTATATTTTCCGTATTTGGAAGATGATACATATAAATCGTATCCTGTCACATCGGCATTAGGTGCAGTCCAAGTAAGAAAAGCGTCATTGTCTGACCCTGTTGTGGAATTGAGATGTGAAGGGGCAGGAATTGTATCTACGGTCGTATATTCGCTTAAACCAGACTGGCAAATTTCTTCGTAAGTCACAACACCTTCGTCATATAACTTTTGGAGCAAAGATATTTCGGAATTTTTCAGATTACATTTGAGGGCTGAATATGAAATGTAAGTCACATCGCCACGAGTAAAAGATGCGGTATTCTCATTGTATCTTCCATCAGTCAAACCAATATGATCTGAAAACTCCCATGCTGTGTTATAATCGAAATCTGTTGTACTGTTATATCCTAAAGCCCGAAGAATGAAAGTCAAATACTGCTTAACTGTCGTATTTGCATTACCGCTGTATGTTGAGGCAGATGTGCCAGCGGTTAAGCCATTTGCATAAGCATATCCAACATAAGGCTTTGCCCATTCATCCACATCCGTAAATGGTGTGTTCCATGTTTCCGTTTCTGCTTCAGCGGATTTACCAAGTAATCTAACTAACATAGTTACAGCTTGGTTTCTGGTAGGGGTAAGGTCAAGGTCGTATGTGGGATTACCATTTTTGTCCGTACCAGTGCCATTAAAAAGACCAAGTGCGTAGAGAGCGGCAGCCGCAGAAGATGCTTCATCACTGGCAGCGAATGCCGTTGTCCCCATAGACAACACTAAAAGCATACAAAGAAACAGTGAAACAATTCGTTTTTTCATTATAGTTTCCTCCTGAAATTATATAAATTTTGCGAATTGGTCAGTTAATATATTTCCGATAGCGTTCTTCCATCTTGCGACTCATAAACTCCCTTGCTTCTTGAATGGTCATTACCTGACAAGGAACATAACCGTCCTGCCCAAATGGAATGCCAATAGTTACTTTTCCATCGTAGAACAGGTTTCTAATCTCCTGCGGCATTTGCTCATAAATTGAAGGTTTGTAAAACCCCCCTATGCTTTTACGGAAGTTAATATAGTTTTCTACATCTGATAACGCAAGATAACCAAACGAACAAGGTTTATTATTAATCATAGATGTACTTTCAATCTTGTAATGACACTCTTCCAGTTCGTATTTATTAAGCCTGATTGTTTTTTCGGACGATGATTCTGTTGGGCGAATCGAAGTGTTATAAGGGAAATATCCTTCTTCCAGCAAAGCCAGCTTTTCCAGTGCCTCTTGCCAGTGAAAATCCTTGCCGCTGGCAAGTTGCTCTGTGCCAAACAGGGTAAATACAGCCGTATTTTGTTGACAGTATTCGGCAAATTGCGGCGCGTTTTGCACATCCATATCAGAAGTTGTTGATTGCTGTTGTTTGGTGTCAAATAGCGAAAATACAGCTACAAGGGCAATAACAACTATCATGAGAATCACAACAATGGAAAAATCAATAGAAAGTGCCGCACTGATTATAAGGGCTATCGCAAAAAGGACAAGGAGCGTACCGCCTGTTCCGACATAACCGCCTTTTGCCATGTGGATCATAAAAACAAACCCTAAAATGATTAAAACAAGAAGGGCAACCATTAGATACTATCCTCTATATCAGTAAGTTTACCATCAAATCTGTTGCGATCCACGGCAAAAGATTTGTCGGACTGTTTATCTACCACGATATATTTTTTTGGACTTTTGCCTTGCAGTTTAATGCGAATTCCTGTTTTGTGTGATATTTGCAAATATTCCTTATGTGTCAGGACGGCGATCTCACCATCGGAATACTCATTGCTTCCGCAGATAAGTACAACATAGGTTTTAAGACCGGAGGATGCACAATTTTCAATGCGTTCTTTATCAGTGCTGGATAAGTTGAACTGCCAAATTTGCTCCCCAGCTTTAATAGTCCCTTTGCTTGCGTATTTCATATAAAGGTAAAAATCTTCGCTGGTATCTGTGATCATACGATACTGACAAGAGTTTTCACTACATTCCACAAGGGAGGGGCGTGAATCCTCGTTTTTGCTCAAAAAGATGGAAAGCGCAGCTCCGAAATAATAATCTCTCTTTAGAATTTTAGACATATGTAATCCACCTTACATTGCATCTATCATAACTATCAGTGGGTGTAAAGATCGGAAAGTAAATCTAATTCAGTTTGACTCATCCTGTAATTACATTTTCGGTATGATAACAAACTGCCAAACTTACCTCCACATACCTATACATAATAATTATAGCATATTTCTGTGTGCATTTCAATCCAAAATAGAGTTTTACCGCCACGCATGACAACGGAAAGATGTAATACAATATGGTCGTGGAGGTGAGGGACATATACAAGAAGTTCTTGCGAGATCGAATTTCGCAACTCCGTATTCAAAAGGGCGTATCGGAATATCAAATGTCACTTGAGTTAGGGCATAGCCGTGGTTATGTTCAAAACATTACAAGCGGCAAATCCCTTCCCTCTGTTGAAGGGCTGTTTGAAATATGTGAATATTTCGAAATCACGCCGCAGCAGTTTTTTGATGACGGAATCAGCGATCCAGCACTCATTAGCGAAGCGATCAAAGGAATGCACAAACTAAAGGACAGTGATAAGTTACTGATCCTAAATCACATTAATAGGTTGACTGAAGGATAAATCGGGTATGGCGGTTAGACGCTGTACCCGATTTTTGTCGTTTCGGGGCTGAAATTGCACTGCGCATACTGAGCAGATGTACTAAGGGTCGCCGTGAAAAACAAAAAAGGCTCATGGGTCCCATACGACTTTTTTAGGAAATTGAAATCTCTTTTTTAGCGTTACAATTCGAAATTTAATTATACATCTCGAACAACTGTACTATTACCGCTGGGAGAAAATGAAAAAGCATTTTAATTTAAAAGCCACCCCCCATTTTCATCTATGGGGAGCGGCTTCATCGTGAATTGTCTATTTACATTCTGCTTTTGCCTTGTTCACTGCTCTATAAAGCGTAGCTTGCGAAATTCCACAAATGGCGGTTATTTCTTTCACGCTCATAGCTTGCCGATTGTAGTAATCAACCGCTTTTCTAACGCTCTCTGCATTTGCTTTTGGTCTGCCTCCTTTGCGTCCTCTTGCCCTTGCAGCCTGTAAGCCTTCGTTTGTACGCTGTACTGTAATATCTCTTTCAAATTGGCTGATAGCTGACAACACGGTAACAAGCAGCTTTCCTGTTGGCGTTGTGGTATCTATATTTTCCTTTAGGCTGACCAGCTTAACGCCTTGATTATCCCATTCTTCCAGCAGCGCAAGCAAATCTTTTGTTGATCTGCCTAATCTCGAAAGCGATTCAATTATTACACTGTCACCCTCTCGCACAGCGTTCTTTAGCTTATCCAATTCAGGGCGACTCGCTTTTGTGCCTGTAATCTTCTCTTTGTATATCTTATCTACTCCATAATTATTTAATGCGTCTATCTGTCTTGCCAACTCCTGATCATCGGTTGATACTCTCGCATATCCAAACTTCATAACAGCCATTTTAAACCCTCCTGAATATCATAAACGGTGGTTTATGATAGATAGTTTTTGATAAAAGTAATGATAAATAAAAATACAAGGATAAACGGTGTTTTAACCGTGACAGGAAACTTCTCTTAAACGATGGTTTTTGATAGTAAAAAATTGGAGTAAAACAGGGCAGCGGAAACCGCCCTGTTAAGTTTTTCGTGTATTTCCTGTTATTCCTCAGTATCAGGAATATAGGTCATAAAATCTCCCGGCTGACAATTCAAGCGTTTACAAAGTGCTTCAATAGTTCTCGAATCAATACCACCGGGCAACTGTCCTAATAACTTTTGCCTTGTTGCGCTTCCGATCACTTTTTCAGCATTCAGTTTATATAGGGTCGTTCCATTTGCCTTTAAAATGTCATCCAGTTTGCTAAAGTCAATAGGCATAAATAATCAATCCTTCCGTGTTTATTATCTGTTTCGTTATCCCATTGTATCTAAATTATATCACAAAAGATAGCCTAAAGCAAGCCTATATTATGCACAAATATAATAGCCTGATTATAGGCTATTTTGGCAGCTTTGCCTATTGCAAATAGCCTAAAGATAGGCTATAATATAATCACAAGGTACAGGAAACAACAAAACACAAAAAGGAGATTAGCACATGAGTACAAACGAATTAAACAGTAAAGTTCAGGAATTGCGAGAACTGCGCCGCATGGCTGATGAAATCGCCGCTGAAATCGAAACTCTGACGGATACGCTCAAAGCGGAGATGACAGCCAGAAACACTGACACGCTAACAGGTGCAGACTGGAAGGCGGTCTGGAAAGAAGTAACCACAAATCGAATTGACACAACAGCACTAAAAAAGGCAATGCCTGATATTGCAGCAGCATTCACAAAGGCAACCACAAGCCGCCGCTTCACTCTCGCATAAGAAAAGCCCTCCCGAAAGCGGCAACTTTCAGGAAGGCAGAGCAACCAGCAACCCGACAAAAGGAGCGGTTACATATTAATTATATCACTGACCGCTCCAATTTTCAATAGAAAAGGAGCATTTACCATGCTGAGAAGCACTAATAAAAAGGTACTTGACAAAATCCGTGAATACATCATTAACGGCGTTGATCATGAATACTTCGGACTTGAAACCGATCCCGATTACAAAACCGCTTGCAAGCTGATTCTATCCGCTTGCCAGAATGAAAAGCGGTATTGCAGATATAGAAGCGAATATGAAATGTTCAAGGATTGGGCGCAAGGCTTGCCCACGGCGTTTAATACTGGCTATTACTACAATACTTCGGCGGTTGATCTGCTGGCTAACTGGTTAGAGGAAACGGACAGCGAGAAAGCTAAGTTTAAAGAATGTGAAGCAGAAGAAAAAATTACATGGTTGCTCTATCGTGAGTTGCGGAAGGGGGCGGCGTAATGAAAAAATACACCTTGCGAGAAATCAAGCGTTTTGTTTCATTGGGCGCAGCCGTTGACATTACAACCGCAAGCCGTCCAGCAATCAAAGAACCGTTTGAAAAAATCGGCGTGAGCCATGGAATTTACGGCATTAACGGCGGCTTGCTCCGTGGGCAGAGCAGCGGCACGATTTACGCAATCACAGCCCGAAACAGTAATTTGTTTTTTTACTTTTGAGTCAATAAGGGAGCGGACGCAACCACTCCCATAAATAAAAAGGAGAATGCAAAATGAAGAACGCAAAAAATGATGTACTGAAAGCCCTTGCTGTACTGTCTAACTATGATTGGTACAAAGTCATACAAATTACGGATGACGGCGAACAGATTTTATATTCTGCTGGTTTGTTTCCTGAAGATGACGGCGCAACTATTAAGGCAGTGAGAGTCTTTGCAACCCCATTCTATATGAAAGGCTTCGAAAGCGTTACCGCAAAAGCCGAAAATATCTTCGAGTTTGATATGTTCGGTGGCGCAAAATGTATCATTGAGGGCGAAAACAGGGGCTTTGCTGAACTAAGCAGCAGAGTTATGAGAAGGGCGTTTAGGTACACTGATGATCTGGCATACCCTGCATTTATCAATACAGCGTGGACGCAGTACAGTAAAGAGGAAGGCACATTGATTTTAGTGATTGATCCTAATTTGTTTGGAGAATTGCCGCTTGCCGCATATACTCAGATTGAACAACTGATTAATTACCGTCTGTATGGACACGAACTAAGCGGAAATCGCACTGTATGCTTTAAGTGTAAAGTGCATGAACCTTACAAGAAAATTTATGCTGATGTGTTTGATCTGGAAAAATGCGCTCCTGCAAATTGCGCAGCTCCCCACATCATGCAGTTTAATGAAAATCTGGCGCACAGCATGAAAGAGAGAGAAGTTGAACGCTATCTTGCTTTGTGGGAGTTGGCACAGCAGCTCTATAACGAAATGGCGGCAGAGTAAAAGAATCAATGGCGAGGGGCAAATTTAAGCCCCTTTTGCCTGCTTGGAAAACTGACAAAATACAAGAAATTGCATATAATAAAAGGAGAAAACACAATGAACAATCTGAAAAGCCGTGAAAACATGGCAAGACAGCAGCTTAAAGAACAGGGCTATGTACTGGAAAAGCGCACAAATACCGTTGATCTGTACCATAGCGGCTGTTATCGGATTCTTAATGGACATACTGGAATCATTGAAGCTGGGGCTAATTTTGATTTGACGCTTGATGAAGTGGAAAAATTCATTGCAGAATAAATGAATATGGGAGGGACAGCAATGCCCTTCCCCCAAGACGGTTATATGAGGATGCAAAAAATGTGGGAACCTGAAATTGAATGGAGCGATACAAAGAGAATAAAAAACGCTATGATTGCAGAGTTATCAGGCAATGTTTTGAAAATTGACTTCAATGTTTATTTATGCTCCAAAGAAAAAATTGTGTTTTGGCGAGTAATACGCATGATATACCAGTTATTTCGAGATCAACTTGGAGAAAAATGTGATCATAAGCATTTGTTTGTAGAATACAACGGCGGCGCAGCTCCATATGAAATTGTATGTTATATACAAGGTGTTGCACCTACTCTTTTATGGGAAAAAGATGATCCAACGGATAAGATAATTAAAGAAAACTTTCAAAATTGGATACCTGTATCTACTTTTTTTCATCAAATCTGTGAGTATTACGAAGAATGCAAAATAATCCAGAAACAAGACAGAAAGAAAAATAAACTTGCGCAGCTTGGCATTTCCGAAGATGAATTTAAGAAAATGAATCATCAAAAATGGTTGCAAAATGATCCAAACAGCCCAGCAGCCAGAAAACAGAGAGCCAGACGGCATTTAATGCGCCTTGGCTATGCGCTCCATAAATCAAATAAAATCCGCTATTTTACCGATGATGACCGAGGGCAATATAAAATAACAGATACAAGCGGAAAAGCCGTTTTAGGAGCAACCTACGATGCAACAATAGATGATGTGGAGCAGTTTTATATAGCGCAAGACAAAAAAAGATGGAGCGGAAGATACGGCTTGACGGAAGAGGAACAGAAACCGCAGCGTGATCTAAAGCGTGAACGCAAGGCAGCAGTGAGATTAAAGAAATATGGCTTTGACTTGGCATTCAACCAGTATTATAACCCTCCGTACGAAATTACTGATTCACTTGGGTATCAAATTGAAAGCCGAAAATCAATAGAAGAAGTGGAGAAAATATGTAATAAATTAAAGGAAAAAGGCTTCAAAGAGCGTGAGAAACCAGTAAAACAAGAAAAAATTCTAAATGAGTTTGAAGAAAAAGTATCCAGAAATAGGGATTTGTGGGTGCAAGTCGGCTTTGACTGGAAAAGTACAGAGCGCAACAAAGGTTATATGATTGTGGGTAATAAAACCTTATATGGAGAGAATTATAGTCTGACGCTGAATGATATTGATACCTACATAAAAGCAGAAGGGCGTAATTATGACCAAAAAGAAAATGCTGTACGGTATCAACTTCGCAAGCGTGGCTTACTGCTGAAGAAAAAAAGAGTTCGTGATTGGAAAAATTACGATCCGCACGAATTTCAAATTGTAGATGCAACCACAAAAGAAGTTGTCGCAGGAGCGGAAACCAGACTGACTCTTGAAGATGTTGAAAGCTGGATTTTGCATGATAACTAACTGGAAAAACCTGCTTGACCGCTCTTTCTCATGTAGAGGGAGGGCGGTTATTATTTTGTCCTGTTTTGCTGACAGTTGATTGGTAATTTAGGCTTAAAATAAACGGAACGGAAATTCTAACAGAGCGGATCGAACAGGACGCTTTTATATATGAGGATTTTCTGAGATACCAAATTTTATCCGTGAAAATCGCAATTTCACACACATTTTAAAAGGCTGAAACAGCAAAAAGCCCATATTTATCGAAAAATCTCAGCTTCACTTAATAGCTCCTAAGGGTAGAAGGGAAGCACCTTATTTCACTAAAAAACCCACAAATATGGTGTTTTGCTCATTTTCGAAAATTTCAAGTAAGCAACATTGACCACTACGCCATAGCAAGAAGTACAGGCGCATTCTTTTTTATGGAAAAATCCCCTTTCAAAATTTTAACACAGAAGGATTTTTCTATAACCCACGATGCCAAAAGAAAATACCGCAACGAAAAAACGAAGGAGGACGAAATGATCAGTAACATCCTAAATCAAGTTCCACTGATGGAACGCACAAATAATTTTATCAAGAGTTATGGACTTAAAGTGCTTTGGGTAGCGGAAAAAACCAACATTCCAAACCGTTATTTAAGTTCATGGCTGAATGGAAACGCCATTTTATACGCTCCGCAGCTTGAACGCCTTACAGCATTCTTGAATGAGTATGAACAGTGCATGAGCGGCTTTTCCTACACGAAGGACGGTGACTAAAACATATGGCAGTACGGAAAAATCCGACAATAGAGATTGATCAAATTACAGGAGAAATGACGGCACATCCCCCCGGAATGATTGTAAAAACGCCTGAAGAACACAAGGCAGATGTGAAATATTCCAAAAAGAAACATGAAGAAGAAATTAATTATCTAAAAGAACAGTTCGGCAGCAAAACTTATTGGAGAAATCTGACATTGGACGAGAGAGGGTATTATATTCTAATCAAAACGGAAAAAATACCCGATCCGCAAGACATATCTTCGGCTGATTTGGGGCGGCTTGTATATCTCTCAACATATTGCAATTACCAAAACAGGCTTATGCTGAACGAGCATACAATCATGACGGAAGAAGATCTTCCACAAATCATGAATCTGTCACTGCGACAAACAAGGGAGTTCAAAAAGTTCGTAAAAGACAACGGATATTTGACTGTTAAACAGGACGGCAGTATGTACCTTAGCAAACGCTTTTTCTATCGTGGAGAGCAAAAGCAAAAAGGCTATAATAGCCGTATGAAGCTGTTTATCAATACAGTTCAAACCCTGTATAAATCGCTGAAACCGACACGGCACAAATACTTTGGTCTAATTGTGCGCCTGATCCCCTATGTCAATCGCCGTCATAACATACTCTGTTGGAATCCAGATGAAGAAGATAAAAATCTGATACAGCCAATGACCATTACCGACATATGCCGTGTATTGAATTACGATCCTGAAAATTACAAAGGTGTATTGGATATTCTGCTGGGTCTGCTATTTGATTTTGACGGATACCAACAATCTGTTTGTGCCTTGGTGACTATTACGGCAAATGGAATAACACAGTATCGGTTTTACTGCAATCCCAAATTGCTTTTCATTGGAAGTGCAGATGATTATATGCAATTAAAGGAAGAATGCAACTTTTTCCCACAAGCAATTAAGTCTGTACGGCAATTAAAGAACCTGTGATTCTGCGCCGCTGATTTTCATATACCTGTGAAACTGCGCCGTTATCATGGGTAAAACCTGTGATTCTGCGCCGTGTATTTTGCCAATAGTGCACTTAATAACACCATAAATAAGGTGAAATCGGAAAGGATACAGCGAACAAAGACTTTAATGTAAATTAGCTCCCCGCAGGGGAGATGACTAACGGTGACAGTTTACAGGACTCAAACCAGTACAGTATATGAACTTGACACAAATAAAGGAGGATACAAAACATGGCAGAAACAAAATATCTAATCTTCAGTCTGCATTGTTTGAAAAATATAGACGGATACGGAACAATTAAGCATTATCCAAAAGAAATACGCTGCAATAATCCGTTAATCGAAATTCCATTCAACGAAAATAATCCTATGTGCTATTTCCATGGCGTAATCCGCACAATGCGCAATCTGAACGCAAATATGGTGTTGGAACGACTGAATAGAAGAAAATACAATATGGTAAGAAATGTTGCGCAGGATGAAATCTTTGCCGCAATTTCTGTGAATGGGCTTTTAGTCTGCTATTATGATAAGGATTTACATAGATGGGAGTTGGCAGATTGGGATGATATATCCCACGATGAACTTACCGAAGTGCAGGCTGAAAACATTGCGGATCAACTGATGGCGTTTTATGATGAATACACACAAGACCCCAAACAAGCGACACTCTTACAACATGAATACTTAGATATAATGTATCGCTAAATCAGCGGCGGTTGTCGCCGTTTCTCAGGGTATCGTATCACACTGTATCCTTTACATTTCCAATATGGTGTGATCCGTCTTTTAATTCTTTTCCAGCGGTGGTGTACGGCACTACACTAACGATGCCTTGAAAAATGGCGGCAACCTCTGTTTGACGGCGGCTTGTGTCTTGCAAGCCTTCCGAAGCCGCTCGACAAGCGGCTTCGGAAAACTTGCGCTCAGTCTGCGCATGGCGCAGCCTGAATATAACAATGATAATTAGGGGGTAGGAATGAATAATATAACAACAAAAAATAACAATCTGATTGCTATTGGACAATATGCAGATAAATATTGGGCAACTCTAAGCCTGATTTTTGAGCAGACGGAGGACATGAGCAAAGCAGTGTTCTTCTTCGATTGGGAAACCCGACAATTTTACATGATGGGCGGAACGGATACTTCCGATCCAGACAGATATATCATGTTCAGCGTGTCGGATTCTTGCCTGTATGCACCCAAGCGGATCAATCTGGCAACGGGGCTTTATTTGCTGAATAGAAATGGTTATCTTCCGCTGTCAATTACATTTCAGCGTGCGGAAACGGAACTATTGACGGCGGCAGAATTTGATGCGGAGTTTCCTAATATCAGACAGCAGCTTGCGAGGGAGGCGGTGAACTATGGCGAACATTCCTAACAGTGAAAAGAAATTGTGCATTAGTTGCGGCAAGCCACGAACCCCAAACAGCTACTATAAATCGGACAGTAAATTTCATGCAGACGGTAGACTGCCAATTTGCAAAGACTGCTGTTTGGAAAAATCACTGAATAATGATTATACCGATTTGGACATGGATAGATTTTATCAGGTATTACGGCTATGTGATAAGCCTTTCATAGCTAAAATTTTTAAATCCAGCGTGGTACAGGCAGAAAAAGATTCTCCACTGAAGGTCGGAAAAGATAGAGTTGCTTCTATCATCGGTTTGTACATGAAAAATCTGCGCCTGAAACAATATCAGCAAATGACATATGAGGATAGTATTTTTGACTACGAAGATGACAGCGGTACGCCAACGGAAAACAGCCGCCGCCGAAATGATGATCGTGTGTATTATTTGCCCGATGATGATTTTGTGGTTACAGCGGATATGATCAGGCTTTTCGGTGAAGGTTGTACGGCTCAGGAGTACAAAGTCATGCTGAGTTATTATGATACCCTGAAGGACGAGTACCCAAATATCACGGCAAGCCAAAAAAAGTTGCTGTTACGCTATGTGAGAGCAGCGGCAAGAGAAGAAATTGCAACCAATAACGGCAATACCGCCGATGCAGAAAAATGGGGTAAGCTGTCCAGTGATGCCCTAAAGCAGTTAAACCAGAGTGACCTTCAGGGCGGTATCAACAGCTTTTCAGAGTTCTTTCAAAAGGTGGAGCGCACACAGGATGTTGTACGCATACTACCCAAATATCGTTTTCGCCCTAACGATGCACTGGATTTTGTAATCTGGTGCTTTATTAATTATTGCCGCCGT
>ULXI01002776.1_pt1 | contig 12245 bp, 9 predicted proteins | sample 1961181 | NCBI WGS metagenome assembly ULXI01 (sample SAMEA4835835, study PRJEB28245) | human gut metagenome | biome: gut microbiome; material: fecal sample | place: Denmark | collected 2008 | reverse complement strand
TAACAGTCAGGTGCTCTAACCAACTGAGCTACTGAAGCAGTTTGGGGCGTTCCCCTCAATTGCGATGCAAAAGTAGCGGATATTTTTGAAATATGCAATTTATTGGTGAAAAAAATGACTTTAAAATGAAAAAATCATAAGCCGAAGGAATACTTGTCTCCATATTTTGCCGCCGTATGGTTGAAATGATTAAATTTGCGGTATGAAAAAGATATTCTTAGCTGCGGGGCTGTGCTGCATGTCGGCCATTCCCGTGTCCGCCCAGAAGGACAGTAACCATAACTTCGAGATTTCAAAAAATCTGGAAATCTTTAATGACATTTATAAGCAACTGGATATGTTCTACGTCGATTCCTTGTCGGCCGATACGGTGATAGAGTGGGGAATAGATGCCATGTTGCGGCAGGTGGATCCTTTTACCGTGTATTATCCGGAAGAAGGAATGGATGAGCTGAAAGAGATGACTACCGGGAAATATGCCGGAATCGGGGCGGTGATCCGGTTCTATAAGAAAGAAGACCGGGTGATGGTTATTGAACCCCAGGAAGACAGCCCGGCCATAGAAGCCGGAGTGAAAGGAGGCGACTTGATTCTGTCCATCGACGGAAAGGACATGAAAGGAAAGAGCACGCAGGAAGTAAGCGAAAACTTGCGGGGCGATGCGGGTACGACTTTTGAGCTGACCGTGAAACGTGCCGGAGTGGAACATCCTTTGTCGTTCAAGATTACGCGCCGGAATATCGCGATGCCTCCCGTGCCTTATTACGGAATGGTGTCAGACGGTATCGGTTATATTTATTTCGAACGTTTTGTCGACGGTTGTTCGCGCGATGTCCGCCGGGCCGTGGTCGATTTGAAGGAGCAGGGTGCCAAGGCGTTGGTGATAGACATGCGTGGCAATCCGGGCGGACCGTTGAGCGAGGCCGTAGAGGTGACGAACCTTTTTGTGCCCCGCGGGCAGAAGGTCGTGTACACGAAAGGCAAGCTGGCTTCGGTCAATTCGGAACATTACACGAAGAAAGAACCCTTGGACGTGGATATTCCGGTGGCTGTGTTGGTGGACGGTTCTACGGCATCCTCGGCCGAAATCGTTTCCGGAGCGTGGCAGGATTGGGACCGTGCGGTGATAGTCGGTGAGCGTACTTACGGTAAGGGGTTGGTACAGATGATTCGTGAAGTGCCTTATCACGGAAGTCTGAAGGTGACGACGAGCCGCTATTATATTCCCAGCGGACGCTGTATCCAGGCGTATGACTACCGTCATTTGAATCCGGACGGCTCTGCGAAGACTTTGCCGGACAGCCTGACGAAAGCGTTCAAGACGGCCGGTGGCCGTGAGGTTCGCGACGGTGGCGGCATTAAGCCGGACGTGGTGATTACGCCGGACAGTCTTCCGTCCATCGTTTATGACATAGCCACTTCCGACGTGTTGCTGGACTACGTCAACCATTATGTGCAGACGCACGCCACCATTGCGCCGGCCGGAGATTTTTCCTTGACGGATGCGGACTATGCTGATTTTGTGAAGATGGTGGAGGAGAGTGATTTTACTTATAAGCGTCGTACGGAGGAAATGATGAAATTGTTGGAGCGGACAGCTCGCTTCGAGGGGTGCTATGAAGGGGCCAAGCCGGAGTTTGAGGCATTGGCTGCAAAGATGAAGGGCGGCGTGGCTGCCGATTTGGAGCTTCCGAAAAACAAGGAGGAAATCAAGTCGGTATTGGAAAGTGATATCGTAGCCCGTTATTATTTCAGGCGCGGGGTGGTCCAACAGCAATTGAAAACGGATAAGGATTTGAAAACCGCTTTAGAGATTTTGACGGATACGGAACGCTATGAAAGTTTGCTTAAACCGGTGAAAAAATGAAAAAGAAAAGGGCGAATCCCAACAAGGGCATCATGTTCGGTATCATGGCTATGGCCGTAGTCGTGTTGGCGGTTGTCGTGTTCTTCTGGATGTGGTGTTTCCCCGACGGGACGCATGGAACGGAAGAGGCGCAGACGGAGTATCGGATATCGTTGGATGAAGGTTTCCGGGGCGATAGTGTGCAGCTTCAAATCAATGACAGCGTGGTGTTTAGCCGAAGAGTGGCTACAGATTCATTGGAAGTCGTTGTGGCGGTACCCGATGAAGAGAATTTATTGATGGTGGTACGCCCGGAGGCAGATGCAGTCAGTTCGTTCGAATTGCCTTCGGAAGGCGGGCGTGTCGTGTTGCGAAACCATGACGAAACGGTGTCTATGGAAGCCTTTTGAACCGGATTTTCTCAAATGATATAAAATAACTGTTTGAAAGCTTGGCGGATTGATGCTTTTTGCCTACTTTTGCAGTCGTATGATGAAGTGAGGGGCTTGACAAGGCTCCTCACTTTGCATTTAATAGTGTAATCGCATGATAGAAAAGAGCATTGTAAAAGGGTTAGTGGAAGAATGGCTGGAGGGCCGGGATTACTTTCTGGTGGACGTGAGCGTGAGCTCGGACGACCGTATCGTGGTGGAGATAGACCACGCCGAAGGGGTATGGATAGAAGACTGCGTGGAGCTGAGCCGTTTCATCGAGAGCCGCCTGAGCCGTGAGGAAGAGGACTATGAACTTGAAGTGGGCAGTGCCGGTATCGGACAGCCGTTCAAGGTCCTGCAGCAATACGTGAACCATGTGGGGAGCGAGGTGGACGTGCTCACGGCCGACGGGCGCAAGCTCCACGGGGTGTTGACGGCCGCCGGCCCGGAGGATTTCGAGGTGACGATGAAGGTCAAGAAGAAGCTGGAGGGGGAGAAGCGTCCCCGCCTGGTGGACGAAGCGGTTACACTACGGTATACGGAAGTAAAGTACACGAAGTATTCAATAAGTTTTAAATAGAATCATGGCAAAGAAAGCAGAAACCATCAGTTTGATTGATACATTTGCAGAGTTTAAAGAGACGAAGAACATCGACCGCGCCACGTTGGTGAGCGTGTTGGAGGAGAGTTTCCGTAGCGTCATCGCCAAGCTCTTCGGCTCGGACGACAACTACGACGTGATCGTGAATCCGGACAAGGGCGATTTTGAAATTTACCGCAATCGTACGGTCGTGGCCGACGGGGAGGTGAAGGATGACAACCGGGAGATTTCCCTTACGGAGGCACGCCAGATTGACGAGGATTATGAAGTGGGCGAAGAGGTGAGCGAGAATGTGGACTTTGCCAAGTTCGGCCGCCGCGCCATCCTAACCCTGCGCCAGACGCTGGCCAGCAAGATTCTGGAGCTGGAGCACGACAGCTTATATAATAAGTATAAGGACCGTGTGGGCGAGATCGTGAGCGCGGAGGTATATCAGATATGGAAAAAAGAGATGCTTTGCGTGGACGACGAGGGCAACGAACTGATATTGCCCAAGACGGAACAGATACCTTCCGACTTTTACCGCAAGGGTGAGGCCGTGCGTGCCGTGGTGGCCCGCGTGGACAATACGAACAACAATCCCAAGATTATCCTGAGCCGTACCTCTCCCGTTTTCCTGCAACGTTTGCTGGAAGCCGAGGTGCCGGAAATACATGACGGCCTGATCACGGTACGCAAGATTGCACGCATGCCGGGAGAACGTGCCAAAATAGCCGTGGAGAGCTATGACGACCGCATCGACCCGGTGGGAGCCTGCGTGGGCGTGAAGGGAAGCCGTGTGCACGGCATCGTGCGTGAGTTGCGCGGCGAGAATATCGACGTGATCAACTACACGCAGAACATCTCGCTGTTCATTACCCGTGCGTTGAGCCCGGCCACGGTGAACAGCGTGCGTATCCACGAAGAGGAGCGCAAGGCGGAAGTCTACCTGAATCCCGACCAGGTTTCGCTGGCCATCGGAAAGAGCGGATTGAACATCAAACTGGCCAGTATGCTGACGGAATATACCATAGACGTGTTCCGTGAAATAGAGGGAGCCGAAGGAGAAGGTGACGACATCTATCTGGACGAGTTCGTGGGCGACATCGACCAGTGGATTATAGACGCGTTGAAAGGTATCGGTATGGAAACGGCAAAGGACGTATTGAATGCGCCGCGTGAAATGTTGGTATCCCGTGCCGATCTGGAGGAAGAGACCGTGGACGAGGTATTGAGAATCTTAGGAGAAGAATTTGAGGAAGAATAAGTAACGTATGAGTATAAGACTAAATAAAGTAACCAAAGAATGTAATGTAGGGCTGCAGACAGCCGTCGAGTTCCTGCAGAAAAAGGGTTTCAGCGACGTGGAAGCCAATCCCAACACCAAAATCTCTGACGAACAGTATCAGATGTTGGTGGCCGAGTTCAAGAAGGACAAGGGGTTGAGGGACGACGCTGCTATCATCAGCCGTAAGCGGCAACACAAAGAAAAGAAAGCGACCATCGCGCTTCCCGAAGAGAAGCCGGTGGAGATCAAGACCGCGACCGAGGCCAAACTCGGAAAGGGGCCGAAAGTCGTAGGACGCATCGACTTGGATAATCTGGGGGCGCGCAAATCGGTTGCGGCTCCGGAGAAAAAGGATACTCCGGCTCCCGCCCGTCCGGCAGAGGTAAAGGCGGAGGCTCCCGTAGCGGAACCGGCTCCGAAACAGGAGGAGAAGCCTCAGGCAGAGAAAGAAAGTCTCGTGGTGCAGGAACCGGTACGCCAGCTGGAAAAAAGCAGTGCGATCGGTACGGAAACGGACGGTGTGTTCCGTCTGAACCATACGGCGCAGGCTGCTCCCCAGCTCAAGGTGAAGGGACATATAGATTTGGCGGCTTTGAACCAGTCTACCCGTCCTAAGAAAAAGACGAAGGAAGAGAAACGCAAGGAGCGCGAAGAAAAGAACCGCCAGGCAGGCGGAGACCGTTCGCGCCAGGGCGGAACGGGGCAGAATGCGTCCGAAGGCAAGAAGAAACGTGTCCGTATCGGCAAGGAACGTGTGGATGTGAATGCCGTAGCGGGCCAGCAGAATGGGAAGAAACGGGATAATGCCCCCGGGGCCAACCAGCAGGGTGGCGGTAAACATAATAAGAACAAGAACCGCCAACAGCCGGTCATCAAGGCAGAGGTTTCTGACGAGGACGTAGCAAAGCAGGTAAAAGAGACGTTGGCTCGTCTGACGAACAAGAGCAAAGCCGGAAAGGGCGCCAAATATCGTAAGGAAAAACGGGAGAATGCCCGTGCCTCCATGGAAGAGCAGCTCGAAGAACAGGCAGCAGAAAGCAAGGTGTTGAAACTTACCGAATTCGTTACCGCGAACGAATTGGCCGTGATGATGGATGTGCCGGTCACTCAGGTTATCAGTACGTGTATGAGTATCGGCATCATGGTCTCTATCAACCAACGCCTGGATGCCGAGACCATCAATCTGGTGGCCGAAGAGTTCGGTTTCAAGACGGAGTACGTCAGTGCGGAAGTTTCCGAAGCGGTGAATGAGGAAGAAGACGATGAGGAAGATTTGGTACCGCGCGCGCCGATTGTGACCGTCATGGGGCATGTCGACCATGGTAAGACCTCTTTGCTCGACTATATACGTAAGACGAACGTGATTGCCGGAGAAGCCGGAGGTATCACGCAACATATCGGTGCCTATAACGTGACGCTGGAAAGCGGGCGTCATATCACCTTCTTGGATACTCCGGGACACGAGGCGTTTACGGCCATGCGTGCCCGTGGTGCACAAGTGACGGATATTGCCATTATCATTATTGCGGCGGACGACGACATCATGCCGCAGACGAAGGAGGCTATCAATCATGCCATGGCGGCGGGCGTGCCTATCGTGTTTGCCATCAACAAGGTGGACAAGCCGCCAGCCAATCCCGATAAGGTCAAAGAAGGATTGGCGGCCATGAACTTCCTGGTGGAAGACTGGGGCGGCAAATACCAAAGCCAGGACATATCTGCCAAGAAAGGCATCGGTGTGGAAGAGTTGCTGGAGAAGGTATTGCTTGAGGCCGAGATGCTAGACTTGAAAGCCAATCCGAACCGTAAGGCAACCGGTTCCATCATCGAGTCTTCTTTGGATAAGGGACGCGGTTACGTGGCTACGGTATTGGTGTCGAACGGAACGTTGCATGTAGGGGACATCGTGTTGGCCGGTACGAACTACGGTCGTGTGAAGGCCATGTTCAATGAGCGTAACCAGCGTGTGAAAGAAATCGGCCCGGCTCAGGCAGCTACGATTCTGGGTCTGAACGGTGCACCGACAGCCGGTGATACGTTCCATGTGATGGATACGGAACAAGAGGCTCGCGAAATCACGAACAAGCGCGAGCAGTTGCAGCGTGAGCAAGGTCTGCGTACGCAGAAGATTCTGACTCTCGACGAAGTGGGCCGCCGTATCGCTTTGGGTGGTTTCCAAGAGTTGAACGTCATCGTGAAGGGAGACGTGGACGGTTCCATCGAAGCCTTGAGCGATTCTTTGATCAAGTTGTCTACGGAAAAGATAGCCGTGAATGTGATTCACAAAGGCGTGGGACAGATTTCCGAGAGCGACGTGGCTCTGGCTGCGGCTTCAGAGGCCATTATCATCGGTTTCCAGGTGCGTCCTTCGGCTTCGGCTCGCAAAATGGCCGAACAGCAAGGTGTCGACATTCGCCTTTATTCTATCATTTATGACGCGATAGAGGAGGTGAAGTCTGCCATGGAAGGCATGTTGGCTCCCGAAGTAAAAGAAGAAGTGACGGCTACGGTGGAGGTGCGTCAGGTTTACCATATCAGCAAGGTGGGTACGGTAGCCGGTGCATACGTGGTCGACGGCAAAGTGCAGCGTAGCAACAAGGCTCGTGTGATTCGCGACGGTATCGTGGTACACACCGGACAAATCAATGCCCTGAAACGTTTCAAGGATGATGTGAAAGAGGTGGGTACGAACTTCGAGTGTGGTATCAGCCTGGTGAACTACAACGATTTGCGCGAAGGCGATATGATTGAAACCTATCAAGAGGTGGAGGTTAAGGCCAAGCTGTAAAAAGGTGATGAATGCGCTGGATATTCTGATTCTGGCCGTGGTCTTAGTGGGCTTTGTCAAGGGACTGATGTGCGGTTTTTTTCGTCAGGTCGTCTCCATTGTGGGGTTTTTAGCGGGGCTGTGGGTGGCCTTCATGCTTTATTCCGCGTTGGGCGATTGGATAGCTCCCTATATAGGAAGCGACGTATCCGTAGGACGGGCGTTGGCATTCATTCTTTTGTGGATCGGTGTTCCGGTCGGGCTGTCGCTGTTGGCGTATATGCTGACAAAAGCCGTGGAAACCGTGAAATTAGGAGGGTTGAACCGTTTGGGGGGAGCTTTGTTGGGCGGATTGAAATACATGGTGTTTCTGAGTTGTGCGTTGAATGTCGCGTTCAGGATACATCTGATTTCCGGCTCGACGGGCGAGCATTCCCGTCTGTATTATCCGGTCCGTGCCATGTCCGATAAGCTGTTCGACGTGTGCAAGACCCATGTGGTCAGGGTTGTGGAAGATGCGGCTTCACCGGCCTGCGGGCAAGACCCGAAAAAGCAGTTAAGGTAGCTATTACCTTATTACATAATACGATGAAGGGCAGGAATGCGGTCATAAGGTGTACTTATGGAGCATTCCTCTCTTTGGCTATAAGTGAGAGATATGAAAGAAATGTACAAGAAAGAAGAAGATAAGAGAAGTGGGGACGTTCCTAAGGACGGACAAGGGCCGAACGAAGGGAAGAACCAGTTCGTCCGTGAGGTGGCGCATAAGAAATATGAGTACGGTTTCAGTACCGACGTGCAGACCGAAATCATAGAGCGTGGTTTGAACGAAGATGTGGTGCGTCTCATTTCGTCCAAAAAGGAAGAGCCGGAATGGTTACTTGAGTTCCGTTTGCAGGCTTTCCGTTATTGGCAGACGCAGAAACAGCCGTCGTGGGCGCATTTGAAGATGCCGGAGATAGATTACCAGGCCATTTCCTACTATGCTGACCCGACGAAAGGCATGAAGAAGGACGGGCCGAAGTCTCTGGACGAGATAGACCCCGAGTTGATGAAAACCTTCGACAAGCTCGGAATCCCGTTGGAGGAACGTCTGGCACTGAGCGGTACGGCGGTGGATGCCGTGATGGACTCTGTGTCCGTGAAGACCACCTTTAAGGAAAAACTTTCGGAGCGCGGCATCATATTCTGTTCCATCAGCGAAGCCGTGCGTGAGTACCCGGATTTGGTAAAGCAATATTTAGGTTCGGTAGTCCCTTATCGTGACAACTATTTTGCGGCGTTGAATTCCGCAGTGTTCAGTGACGGCTCCTTTGTCTATATTCCCAAAGGCGTGCGTTGCCCGATGGAACTTTCCACCTATTTCCGAATCAACGCACGGAATACGGGACAATTCGAACGTACGCTCATCGTGTGCGACGACGGGGGCTATGTGTCCTATCTGGAAGGCTGTACGGCACCGATGCGCGACGAGAACCAGTTGCATGCAGCCATTGTGGAAATCGTGGTGAACGAAAACGCAGAGGTGAAGTACAGTACGGTACAAAACTGGTATCCGGGTGATGCCGAAGGGCGCGGCGGCGTGCTGAACTTAGTGACGAAGCGAGGGCACCTGCGCGGGGCGAACAGCAAGCTTTCGTGGACGCAGGTGGAGACCGGTTCCGCCATTACCTGGAAATATCCCAGTTGCATCTTGAGCGGAGACCATTCCCAAGCTGAGTTCTACAGTGTGGCCGTGACCAACAATTACCAACAGGCCGATACGGGCACAAAGATGATTCACTTGGGGCGCGATACGAAGAGTACGATTATCAGTAAAGGAATATCGGCCGGCAAAAGCCAGAATTCCTATCGTGGGTTGGTGCGTGTGGCGCCGAAAGCCGACGGGGCACGCAATTATAGCTCGTGCGACTCTCTGTTGTTAGGCAGCGAGTGCGGCGCGCATACTTTCCCCTATATGGACGTACGTAACGAGACGGCCATCGTGGAGCATGAAGCCACCACGTCGAAGATTTCGGAAGAACAGTTGTTCTATTGCAACCAGCGCGGCATCCCCACCGAGGAGGCCGTGGGACTGATTGTGAACGGTTATGCCAAGGATGTAATCAACAAACTGCCGATGGAGTTTGCCGTAGAGGCGCAGAAACTCCTGAATGTGTCATTGGAAGGCACGGTAGGATAGACAAACTTAAAAGACAGACATTATGTTAGAGATAAAAGATTTGCATGCCAGTATCAATGGCAAAGAGATATTGAAGGGTATCAACCTGACGGTAAATCCGGGGGAAATACATGCCCTGATGGGGCAGAACGGAGCCGGAAAGAGTACGTTGAGCAATGTATTGGTGGGAAATCCCGCATACGAGGTGACGAGTGGCAGCGTGACGTTCAACGGCAAGGACTTGTTGGCCATGAAACCGGAAGAACGGGCGCACGAAGGACTCTTCCTGTCCTTCCAACAGCCGGTGGAGATTCCCGGTGTGTCGATGGTCAACTTCATGCGTGTGGCCATCAATGCCAAGCGCAAGTATCACGGGATGGAACCGATGAGCGCGGGAGATTTCCTGAAGATGATGCGCGAGAAGCGAAAGGTCGTGGAACTGGACAGCAAGCTGGCCAACCGTTCCGTCAACGAAGGGTTCAGCGGCGGGGAGAAGAAGCGTAATGAGATATTCCAGATGGCCATGCTCGAACCCAAGTTGAGCATCCTCGACGAGACGGATTCCGGACTGGATGTGGATGCCTTGCGCATCGTGGCCGAAGGTTTCAACAAATTGCGCACGCCGGAAACTTCGGCTTTGGTCATCACCCATTACCAACGTTTGCTGGACTACCTCAAGCCGGATGTGGTGCACGTGCTGCTCGGCGGACGCATCGTGAAAAGCGGAGGTCCGGAACTGGCCGTGGAGATAGAAAACAAGGGTTTCGATTGGATCAAGGCCGAAACTTCGGCCGTTTAAAAACATGAGAGGCAATGAATAGCGAACAACAATACATAGATATTTTCACCGGATGCCGGGAAATGCTCGACAGCCATAGTGCAGGGGCGATGAATGCCTTGCGCGACAAGGCTTTTGAGGATTTCACCCGCCAGGGTTTTCCTACGCAGAAAGTGGAACGCTATAAATATACGGACGTGCCGGCGGCCTTTGCGCCGGACTACGGGCTGAACCTGAACCGGGTGGAGTTTCCCGTCAATCCTTACGAGGCCTTCCGGTGCGACGTGCCGAACCTGAGCACTTCGCTTTATTTTGTGGTGAACGACGCTTTTTACCGGAAGTCGCTGCCGGCCGCCGCGTTGCCCGAAGGCGTGGTGGTATGCTCCCTGAAGCAGGCGGCCGAGGATTATCCCGACCGGGTGTCGGCTTGCTACGGCAAACTGGCCCGTACGGAGAAAGACGCGATTAATGCGCTGAACACGATGTTGGCGCAAGACGGACTCTTCATTTACGTGCCGCGTGGCGTGGTGGTGGAACGTACGTTGCAGGTGGTGAACATCCTGCGTTCCGACGTGGACCTGATGGCCAACCGCCGCGTATTGGTCGTATTGGAAGAAAACGCGCAGGCGCGGTTGCTTTTCTGCGACCATGCGATGGACGACCGCAATTTCCTGACCACCCAAGTGGTGGAAGTCTTTGCGGCAGAAAACGCCCGTCTGGAGTTGTATGAATTGGAGGAGACACACGTGAAGAACCGGCGTTTCAGCAACATGTATGTGCGGCAGCAGCGCGGCAGCATGGTGAACCTCTACAACATTACCTTGCACAACGGTCAGACGCGCAACCGTACCGATTTGGTGTTGGACGGCGAAGGAGCCGAGTCGAACCTCTGCGGCCTGGTGATAGCCGACAAGGAGCAGCGCGTGGACAACAACACCCTGATAGACCACCGTGCCGAGTATTGTGTCAGCAACCAGTTGTATAAATATGTGATGGACGAACGTTCCGTAGGCGCCTTTGCCGGACGGATTCTGGTACGGCAGGGCGCGCAGCATACGGTATCGAACGAACGCAACGCCAACCTCTGTGCCACCAAGGAAGCCCGCATGTACAGCCAACCCATGTTGGAGATTTATGCCGACGACGTGAAGTGCAGCCACGGTTCCACGGTGGGACAGCTTAATGAACAGGCCCTGTTCTACATGCAGCAGCGCGGCATCAGCCGCGAAGAGGCACAGATGTTGCTCAAGTTCGCTTTTGCGGGCGAAGTCATCGACGCCATCTCCTTGGAGGCCTTGCGCGACCGTCTGCACCATTTGGTGGAGAAGCGTTTCCGTGGCGAGCTGAGCCGTTGTTCGGGATGCAAACTATGTAAATAAGAGAAAGATGTACGACATACAAGAGATACGGAAAGACTTCCCCATCCTGGGGCGCGAAGTCTACGGTCGCCCGTTGGTCTATCTGGACAACGGGGCCACGACGCAGAAGCCCCGCTGCGTGGTGGAAGCCATGACGGACGAATACTACAACGTGAACGCCAACGTGCACCGGGGCGTGCACTTCCTTTCGCAGCAGGCCACCGAACTGCACGAGGCGGCCCGCGAGACGGTGCGCCGCTTCCTGAATGCCCGCTCGCCGGCCGAGATAGTGTTCACGCGCGGCACGACGGAGAGCATCAACCTTGTGGCTTCCTGCTTCGGCGAGGCCTTCATGCGCGAGGGCGACGAAGTCATCCTCAGCGAGATGGAGCACCACTCCAACATCGTGAGCTGGCAACTCCTGCAGGCGCGGCGGGGCATCAAGTTGCGGGTGGTCCCAATAAACGGCCGTGGCGAACTGATGCTGGACGAATACGAACGGCTCTTCAACGACCGCACGCGCATCGTCAGCGTGACGCACGTGAGCAACGTGCTGGGCACGGTCAACCCCGTGCGCCGGATGATTGACATCGCCCATGCCCACGGCGTGCCCGTATTGGTGGACGGTGCGCAGAGCACTCCGCATTTTGCAGTAGACATGCAGTCGCTCGATGCGGATTTCTTTGCCTTCAGCGGACATAAGATTTACGGCCCCACGGGCGTGGGCGTGCTTTATGGCAAAGAGACGTGGCTCGACCGGCTGCCGCCTTATATGGGAGGCGGCGAGATGATCCGGCACGTCACTTTCGAGCATACCACCTTTAACGGACTGCCGTTCAAGTTCGAGGCCGGCACGCCCGACTACGTGGCCACCACGGGGCTGGCGCACGCCCTCGATTACGTTTCCGCCTTGGGCATGGACAACATCTATGCGCACGAGCAGGAACTGACCCGTTATGCACTGGAGCGCATGCGCCGGGTTCCCGGCATGCGCATATTGGGCGAAGCCGAGGAGCGGGATGCCGTCATCTCC
>ULXI01077449.1_pt1 | contig 12500 bp, 9 predicted proteins | sample 1961181 | NCBI WGS metagenome assembly ULXI01 (sample SAMEA4835835, study PRJEB28245) | human gut metagenome | biome: gut microbiome; material: fecal sample | place: Denmark | collected 2008 | reverse complement strand
CTGCCGTAAGCAGCCTTTACAGCAGGCCGCAGCTTGCCTATATAGATTTTGACGTGTTGGCGATACTGCTTTCACTCATGCTGGTGGTAGCGGAGCTGAAGGAGATACGCTTTCTGGACTGGCTGGCGGTGGAGCTGCTGAACAAGTGCCGCAGCAAGCGTCAGCTGGAGCTGGTGCTGCTGGCAGTGACCTATGTCAGCTCGATGTTCGTGACGAATGACGTGGCTTTGCTGACCTTTGTGCCGTTGGCGCTGGTTATCGGCAAAACTCTGAAAATGGATATGGAGCGGATTATTATCATGCAGACGCTGGCTACTAACCTTGGCAGTATGCTGACGCCGCCCGGTAATCCGCAGAATTTGTTTTTATATGCGCATTATGCTTATACAGCCGGCAGCTTTTTTGCCGTGATGGCTGTGCCGGGAATAATTTCGTTGGCGTATCTGCTGCTGCTCTTGTTTCATGGCAAGGACAGGGTGCGGAAGCTGGAGCTGCCTAAGCTGCAGCAGCCTCCCAAGGGAATATTGCTGCTCTTTTTGGGACTGCTTTTATTAAACATCGGCGCTGTGCTGCATTGGTTCGACAAGCTGTGGGCCTTGCTGCTGACGGCAGGCGTAGTTGCCCTGTGCGACTGGCGTCGCCTGCGTGAGGTGGATTACAGTCTGCTCGTGACTTTCGCCGGTTTTTTTGTATTCATCGGCAACATCAGCCACAGTCCTGCGGTAAGCTATTTGCAGCAATCGCTGATGGGCAGTGCGGCAGGAACATATTTAACCGGACTGCTGGCCAGCCAGTTCCTCAGCAATGTGCCGGCGGCTATGCTGCTGGCAGGCTTGACCAAGGAAGCAGACGCGCTGCTTTTAGGTGTTAACATCGGCGGTCTTGGCACAATGATTGCTTCGATGGCGAGTGTTATTTCCTATAAATTATATGCTGCAGAGCATCCTCCGCAGGCAGGGAAGTATGTACGAACTTTTTTGTACTACAATTTTCTGGGCCTGCTGCTGATAGGAGGAGCGGTTTACTTCCTTCTGTAAGCGGGGAAATGCTTTGCGGCATTTCTTTTAGCGTAATGGTAAACCGAAGACGTGTAATAAGTTGACTATTTACATCACTTGCATTATAATAAAGCACGTGAAGCAGACAACAATAAGCTGCTCAAATGAAAGGAAAATGCAAAAATGTTAGAGCTTGCACATAAGCTGGCGGACAGCGATGCCAAATTCTTCGGCGGCTGGGTGCTGGCAGGAGCAGAAGCACATATTCATCAGCCGGCAGAGGCTATGGCGAATCAGGTGCTGCTGGCGAAGGAACGCAAATCAATCATACGCGTAGCGGGAACTGCGGCAGACGGCAGTCTGGCTAAGGAGCTGCGGGTATTTTTGGTGCTGCCTAAGCATAAATTAGGCACGAAGCCGCTGGAGCCCGAGGCGATTAAGGGCGATTTGCTGATAAAGCACACCTTTACAACACAGGAAATAGCGGATTATGTTGCCTATACCGGTGATGAAAACGTCATCCATAAGGGTGAGCATCCCATCGTGCCGGGGCTGTGCATGGCTGCCTGGCTGCAGCGTGAGCTGGCGCTGACGGAGCTGGACTGGCGCATTACCTTTGTCGCTCCTGTTTACGCAGGCGACGAGCTGTGCATCTACAGGACAGAAGGTCAGCTTGCTGCTTATGTGGGAGCAATAAATGTTTTTGTGATTAAAGAATTATAGTAAGGCTGGTGTATGAAAATGACAACTTCTGGTACAGAAATCAATAAGAATCATAGAGGAGCAAACGTCAACAAGACTGCGGAAATGACCAAGATGGCGCTGATGGTAGCAATGAACTGCGTATCAGCATATATTATTATTCCGCTGCCGTTTTCTCTTTCTCCGCTTGCATTGCAAACGCTGATTGTAAATCTTACAGGCTATGTGCTGAACGCTAAGCAGGCTTTTATGACTATGCTGGTTTATCTTTTGGTAGGTTTGGCAGGCGTGCCTGTATTTACCGGCGGCAGTGCGGGTCCGGGCAAGCTCTTTGGTCCTACCGGCGGTTATATTATCGGCTTCTTGTTTACCGCTGTTTTTCTGGCATATTTCAGAGGCGAAAAATACAGCTTTAAGCGTTATGCATTGCTTGGCTGCGTTATCGGTATTCCGCTGATTTATGTGTTCGGCGTTGTTCAGCTGAAGCTGATTACAGGTATGGGCTGGGATAAGGCAATTATGACCGGCGCATTGCCCTTCATCCCGCTGGATATTGTTAAATGCTTGGCTGCTGCCGTAATTGCAGGACCGATTAACCGTATTTTTGCCAACAACAGATAAATAAGGTATAATTTAAGAGCTGTCAGCTATTTGCCGCAAGGCAGGTGGCAGGCAGCTTTTTTCGGATATAGAGGTGTTAAGATGGAAAATGCATATATTTTAGGTGGCCTGCGCAGCTACGTAGGCGTAGTCAACGGTATGTATCGTCATATCCCGGCGGAGGTGCTGGGTGCGGAGGTGCTTAAGCAGGTGATGGAAAAATATCAGCTGCGCGAGCCTGATTATATCATTGCCGGCAACGGTGTAGGCGCCGGCGGCAACATTGCGCGCCTGATGGCTTTGACGGCAGGCGTAGATATTTCGGTGCCGGCCTTTACGGTGGACGTACAATGCGGCAGCGGTTTGGAAAGCATTGCTGTTGCCGCAGCAAAGATAAACAGCGGCGAGGCTGATGTAATTATTGCCGGTGGCTTTGAAAGCAGCTCTACGCAGCCAAGACGCGGCTATAATCCCAATCATCCCGATTATACGGGAGACGAATGGTACAGCGTAGCTAAATTCATGCCCGGCATTCACCGCGAAACGGTAATGTTGGAGGGAGCGGAGCTTGCTGCCAAGCGCGAGGGCATTACTAAGGAAGAAATGGACAGTTGGGTATTGCGCAGCCATGCGCTCGCGACGCAGGCGCGCGAGCAGGGGCTGCTGCAGAATATTATCGCTCCGGTTTGCGGTGCTGTGAAGGATGAAGGCATCAGACCGCGCATGAGCCAGCGTCTGCTTGACAGGATGCCTAAGGTGCTGGAGGGCGGCGAATTTATTACTGCGGCCAATTCCTGCCTCATTAACGATGGTGCGGCCTTTGTGGTGCTGTGCTCGCAAAAATATCTGCAGGAGCACGGCTTAAAGGCGCAGGCCAGAGTGCTGGGCAGCACAGCTTGCGGCGGAGATCCCTTGGTGAGTCCGCGTACTGCAGTTACCGCACTGCAAAAGCTGTTGGCAAAGCATGGCCTGCAGGAGCATGATATCGCAGACTTTGAGCTGAATGAAGCCTTCGCTGTAATTGATGTGCTGTTTGCCCGCAGCTTTCCGCACAGCACTGATAAATACAATGTGTTCGGCGGGGCGTTGGCTTACGGTCATCCCTATGGTGCCAGCGGCGGCATAATTACGCTGCATCTGTTGGAGGCGCTGAAGCAGAAGGGCGGACGCTACGGCGCCGCAAGCGTAGCTGCCGCAGGCGGCGTAGGTACGGCGCTGCTGCTGGAAAGAGTGGAGTGAAGCAAATGGATTACTTGACCTTAATAGCACAGCAAAAGCAGGATAAGCTCGCTCTTATAGAGGATGAAGAGGAGTATAACTATGGCAGACTGGCGCAGGAGGCGCGCAGGCTGCGCAGTAAAGCGGATTTTGGCGCTCCGGCAATTTTTATCCATGAAAGCAGCATCGCCCATCAGTTAATCAGCTTTTTGGCCTACAGCGGTACAAAAACTGTGCCTATTATTGCTACCGAAGTGAGCAAAAAGCAGCAGTTTTGCTGCGAGGCTATTCCCGAAGCGGCCTGCATGGGCGTTATGACCAGCGGCAGCACCGGCAAAAGCAAGCTGTTGTGGCGCAGCTATCATAGCTGGGCGGACTTTTTCCCGGAGCAGAACCGTGTCTTCGGCGTTGATGAGCAGACAGTGATTTTTTGTCAGGGAAGCCTGGCCTTTACCGGCAATCTCAATATTTATATGGGTGTGCTGGCGGCAGGCGGCACACTGGTAGTGACGGAGCGCTTCCGTCCGCGCCATTGGCTGCAGCTGATGCAGCGCTATGCGGTGAACGCAATCTACCTGATTCCATCCAAGCTGCTGCTGCTGCCAAAATTTTTGCGTGAGCCTGATGTGCGTGTGCGCAGTATCATCAGCGGCTCGCAGAGCATGGGCAGGCCGGAGGCGGACAGGCTGCTGCAGATATTCCCCAATGCGGATATCACGCTGTACTACGGTGCCAGCGAGCTGAATTACATTACCTACATCAAGGCCGAGGAAATGACGGATGACCGCACGCTTATCGGCCGTCCGTTCAAGGGCGTGCAGGTGAGCGTTTGTAATGAAGAAATTTTCATTGATACGCCTTATCATGTGGAGGAAATTTCGCTGCCGTTTTCCCTGAAGGACAGGGGACATCTGGATGCGGAAGGTCGCCTGCACTTTTTGGGGCGCACGGATGATATTGTGAGCGTCAACGGTCGCAAGGTTTCTGCCGTTAAGGTGTGCGCTGCACTTACTGAGCTGGAGGGCATTGAAGAGGCTGCGGTAATATGCCGTCATGTGGACGATGCCGATGCGCTTATTGCTTTTGTGGGGGCGGCGCGCGAATACGGCAAGCAGGAGCTGGTTAAGCTGCTGCGGCAAACCTTAGAGGATTATGAGCTGCCTAAGCAGTTTGTTTTTAAGGAACAGCTGCCGCATAATGAAAGCGGTAAGGTGGATAAATTGGCGCTGAAGAAAATGTACTTAGAGTGATTTTGGAGATATAAAATAAACCGTCGTCAGAATGTGTTGGATTGCAGGTTCTGACGGCGGTTTTTGTGTTTAAGTTTAATAAAAAGATAAAAATACTGATCAAAAATGCCTTAAAAATTTTTTATAAATGTAAGCAAAGCTGGCAAGATAGACAAAAACTGTCGTTTGCATATGCTATAATACGTTAGAGCAAGGCTTTAAAAGAAAAAGTGATACCGAATTATAAGCAGTTTTTTTATAAATAAAGGATTTTTAAATTTGCTGTAGAATTGATTTAATATACTGTACATGAATTTTTTTGAAATAAACAAAAAAGCCTGCCGAAGCAAGCTTTAGTTCCACACACTGTGGGGTCTTCTGAAGAAGACGATTTGAATAAATCATGTTTTTTGAACTCGTGATGTAACTTCTGATGGTACTCAAGAAGTTATTCATAGTATATTTCATCTGTGGAGGTTTGTCAATATGCATAAATTAAAGAATTGTGATTATTATATCGGCTTAGATATGGGTGATGCATCTGTTGGCTGGGCTGTTACGGATACAAATTATAATATTTTAAAATTTAATGGCAAAGCGTTATGGGGAATCAGACTTTTTGATTCTGCCAATACTGCAGCTTCTACAAGAGTTTTTCGTTCCGGCAGACGCAGAATTGACAGAACAACATGGCGTCTTAAGATGTTACAGGAATTATTTGCGGAGGAAATCGCTAAGGTTGATCCCGGTTTCTTTATGCGATTAGAGGATAGCCGTTTACATTTGGATGATAAGCGGGATAAGGCAGTATATAATTTATTTGTTGATAAAAATTACACAGATAAGGATTTTTATCAGCAATATCCTACAATGTATCATTTGCGTTATGCATTGGCAACGCAGGCGGGACCGTTTGATGTGCGCTTACTTTATCTTGCTGTGCAGCATATTGCTAAGCATCGTGGACATTTTTTGTTTGATAATCTTGATGCTTCCAAAGTAAACGATTTTAATGCGGTTTTCAGTGAGGTTGAGAATTATGTCCGTGATGAGATGGGAATTGAAGATTGGTCATGTCAAAATATAGATGAATTGGCTAAAGTTTTGTGCGATGTAAACTTAGGACGTACCACTAAGCAGAAAGCGATGCAGAGTTTATTACCGGCACAGACAAAACAGCAGAAAGCTATTATACAGCTTTTTAGTGGTGGTAAAGCTAAGTTAGCTGAGTTATTTGCTGATGAAGAATTAGATGAATGTGAAAAGAAATCAGTAAGCTTTCAAGATGATGATTTGAATGAATTTGAGCCTGTGCTTACAGCAGCATTAGGAGAGCGTTACGAAGGGTTACTCCGTTTCAAAGCTATTTATGATTGGAGTTTGCTGGCAAAAATATTGCATCTTGATACAAGTAAAAAAGATAAAGATGAACAGCATCTGCTTTCTGAGTGTAAGGTGCAGGTTTATGAAGATCATAAACGGGATTTGGCTGTTTTGAAATCCATGCTTAAAGGTAAGCCTTTATATAATAAGATTTTCAGGCAGGATGGAGATATTTCTTACGAGAAATATGCTAAAGGAATCAAAGGACGTAATCAGATTGATTTTTGCAAGGATTTAAAGAAGCAACTTGAAGGGATTGCAGAATATAAAAAGATAATGCAGGAAATTACGAATATTGATGATGCCAAAACAGAGGAGGAACGTTTACTGTTTCGCATTACCAATGGATTTGCTTTTCCTAAACAAACAACTAAGGATAATGGCATCATTCCCATCCAGGTGCATTTAGCGGAATTAAAATGCATTCTTGATAATGCTGAGGGCTATTTACCGTTTTTAGGTGAGACTGATAATAACGGTCTTTCTGTGCGTGAAAAAATTGAACAGATTGTTAAGTTCAGAATACCGTATTATGTAGGTCCGCTTGCGGGGACACGTATGTCCAGAGAACAGGGCAGATGTTGGGTTGTACGTAAGCATGAAAAAATTTATCCTTGGAATTTTACTGAAATTGTAAATTTGGAAGAGAGTGCAGAAAAGTTTATAACCAATATGACAGCAAAATGCACGTATCTTGTCGGTGAAGACGTACTTCCTAAGGAATCATTGCTGTATTCGGAGTTTATGGTGCGTAACGCAATTAACAATATTACTGTTGATGGCGAACGCTTACCTGTTGATGTGCTGGAAAAAATCTTTAAGCAGCTTTTCCTTGCGAAAACTTCAAAGGTTACCAAGAAAACATTAGAAAGATTTTTTAGGCAGGAAAATATTTCTTTCCAAAACATTGGTGGCATTGATGATAAGATTAATGCTTCGATGAAATCATATAATGATTTTAGAAGAATTTTCGGTGAAGATTATATTCAACTGCATAGAGATGAAATTGAGAATATTATCAGATGGATAACCTTATTCTGCGACGAGAAAAAAATGTTGGTCACTAAAATAAAAAACACTTATCCGCAGATTTCTGATGATGAAATCAAAGCTATTAAAAAACTGAAATATAAAGATTGGGGCAGATTGTCTGCAACTTTATTGAATAGCAGTGCTATTGCTTATGAGGATAAGGCTTTTGGTGAACTTGTCACTATTATTAGTGCTTTGCGTCATACAAATAAGAATTTCATGGAGCTTTTGAGCAGCTATTGTTATTATGATTTTATTGGCAAGATTAAAGAGTTTAATGGTAGCAGACAAAGCAGTAATGGTAAGCTTACTTACAAAGACGTGGAAGAGCTTTATGTTTCTCCTTCTGTTAAACGTTCTATCTGGCAGACGCTGACGATTTTGGAGGAAATCAAGAAAATCATGGGTTGCGAGCCAAAGCGTATTTTTATTGAGATGGCCAGAAGCAAGGAGGAGAGCAAGCGTACTGACAGTCGCCTGAAAAAATTGCAGGATTTATACAAAAAGTGCAGGGAAGAAAATATTGATTTTATGCCTCGTAAAGATGAGTTTAATGCGCTTAAAACTCAGTTGAGCTCCAAAAAGGAAGAGGATTTGCGCAGTGATAAGCTCTATCTTTACTATACGCAGATGGGACGCTGCATGTATACGGGCGAAAGAATAGAATTAGCCTCTCTGTATGACAATAATTTGTATGATATTGATCATATCTATCCGCGTTCTAAAACAAAGGACGACAGCCTTAGTAACAGGGTACTTGTTAAAAAGCAGGTTAATGCTGCAAAAACAGATACATATCCGCTTGATGCAGCTATTCGCACTAAAATGCATAGCTTCTGGAAACTGCTTTATGATAAGGGGTTCATTGATGAGAGAAAGTATGAACGTTTGACGCGCAGCACGCAGCTGCGAGATGAAGAGCTGGCCGGCTTTATCAGCAGACAGCTTGTGGAAACCAGGCAGTCGACTAAAGCTGTTGCTGCTATTTTAAAGACAGCTTATCAGAACAGTGAGGTTGTATATGTAAAGGCCGGCAATGTATCTGATTTCCGTCAGCAGTTTAAATTTGTGAAATGCCGTGAGGTAAATGATTTACACCATGCCAAAGACGCTTATCTGAATATTGTGGTGGGTAATTGCTATCATGTGAAATTTACTGCTAACCCTTTGAACTTTATTACAAAAAATCAGGATAACAGACGCTATAGCCTGAAGCCGGAGATTTTTTATAAATTTAGCATTAAACGTGATGGTGAAATTGCCTGGCTTGGCGGTGAAGATGGTACAATGGCAACTGTTGCAAGGACTATGCATAAGAACAATATTCTCTTTACAAGACAAGCTGTTGAGGGAAAAGGAGAACTGTTTGATCAGCAACCACTTAAAGCAAAGGGAGGTCAGCTGCCTTTGAAAGCAGGTTTATCCATTGAGAAGTACGGTGGCTATAATTCTTTGACTACAGCATATTTTGCCGTAGTCAAGTCGGAAGGAAAAAAGGGGGCTGTGCAGCTGTCTATAGAAGCAATTCCTTTGGTTTATGCAAAACAGGGTGAAATAGCTGTACAAAAATATCTTACAGAGGTTGTTCAGCTTTGCAAGCCTGAAATAAAGATTCCTAAAATAAAAAAATATAGCTTGTTTAAGATTAACGGTTTTCCTATGCATATTTCTGGTAGGACAGGAAAGCAACTGGTATTTTATGGTGCTGGACAGCTATGCATAGCTGATGACGTTGCTGATTATCTGAAAAAGGCTTTAAAGTATGAAACTGATATAGCAGAAAAAGAAAAAACATTAGCTGATCAAAATGCTGATGACATACATAAACAAAAAGCGCAAAAAGGACTGGATTTTTATGAGCAGAAGTGGGGAATTAGCGGAGCGGTTAACGTACAGTTATATGATATGTTTATTGCTAAGTCTGCTAACAATTTGTATAAGAACAGGCCTGCGTCACAGACAATTACTTTAAAAGAAAAGAGGGAGCATTTTGTAAAATTAACGTTATCAAAGCAGATACATATCATAAAAGAAATTTTGAATCTGTTTAAGTGTGCAAGTGCGTCTGCTGATTTTAAATTAATTGATAAGGGTACTTCTTGTGGTACGTTGAAGATAAGCAATAATATTACTAAATTAAAAGAATGTATCTTGATTAACCAATCTCCTACAGGTGTTTTTGAACAGGAAGTGGATCTGATGAAGCTATGAGCTGGCGTGTAATTGTTATAAGTACACGGGCAAAGCTGGATTTACAATTGGGCTATATGGTGGTTCGCGGCGAGCGGACCACCAAGGTACATCTTGATGAAATTTCAGTACTGCTTATTGAAACAACGCAGGTTTCATTGACAGCGGCTTTGCTTGCGGAAATGATGGATAGAAAAATAAAGGTGATTTTTTGCGATAGCAAGAGGAATCCTTCGGCTGAGCTTATTCCTTATTATGGAGCGCATGATGTCAGTGCTAAAATAAAGCAGCAGATAGCTTGGAGTGAAAGCACTAAAGGTGATGTTGGTACGGCAATTATATATACCAAAATCAAGATGCAAGCTGCTTTGTTGAAGAAGTTAGGGCTGGATACAGCAGCTATGCTGGAGGAATATGCGGCGCAGTTACAGTATCGCGATGCCAGCAATAGGGAAGGTCATGCGGCCAAAGTTTATTTTAACTCCATTTTTGGACTTGGCTTTACCAGAGCAGATGATATTGCTGTCAACTCAGCTTTGAATTATGGTTATATGGTCTTACTTTCTGCGTGCAACAGAGAGATAGCTGCCAATGGTTATCTTACACAGCTTGGACTGATTCACGATAATATTTTCAATGCATTCAATTTGGGTTCTGATATTATGGAGCCGCTGCGACCTTTTGTTGACTATCAGGTATATGATATGCTGGTAAAAGACAAGCTTCATTGCTTTGACAAGGAGCAGAAGCATGAGCTTTTGGATGTACTGAATAAAAATGTTGTAAACAACGAAAAGCAGGTTACACTTAATTATGCTATTAAGCTTTATTGCAAGAGTGTTTTTGACGCGTTGAACAGTAATGATGTGAGCGTAATCAAGTGGAGCAGCTTTGTATGATGTATTATGAGCTATAGATTTATGAGAATATTAGTTCTTTTTGATTTGCCTGTTACTACGCTTGATAATAAGCGTTCCTATAGGATCTTTCGTAAATATCTGTTAAAAAATGGGTTTATGATGATGCAGGAATCGGTTTATTGCAAGATTGCACTTAATGCTGTGGCTGCTGACGCTGTTATTAAAAATGTTAAGCTGAATTTGCCGTCAGATGGACTGGTACAGTTGCTTACGGTTACGGAACGCCAGTTTTCACGCATGGAGGTTTTGGTCGGAGAAGCACATAATGATGTTTTGAATAGTGATGAAAGATTGGTAGTATTATGAAACTGGTTTATACAGAGTTGGAGCAGCAGCTTGTTTTTCAGGAAAACAAGGTTAACGTTTTAGTGATTGAGCAAAAAGAGCTTTTTCGAAGAATGATTCAAGAGCTTGATAAGCAGATTAGCGGGGAAGAGGGTGGATTTGTTTTATCTGATAATAATAAAACAATGAAAATAGATAAGGAGATCTGCCTGATTTTAAATCCGTTTGCTTTGGACATCAATTCACGCAAGGCGTTAACCGGTTTATATAATGAGCTTGGCAAGCTGGGACTGAATGAAGAAAATTATTTGAAGACATGCAGTCTAAAGGGTCAGATAGCGGAGTATATTTATGATTTGCTGAATCAGGTAGATTATGCGCTTAAATTTCAGGATGATTTTAATTTGCAAAGTATGTTTAAAGCACTTGAAGTGGAATTTGAAGCTGGCGAAGGAAATTTTTTAGAGGGACTGGTATACTTTTTAGATGTCTGCAGCAAGTTTCAAAAGGTAAAGATATTGACGTTCGTAAATTTGAAAACGTATTTGATGAGTGAAGAGCTGCATGAGTTCTATAAAGAAGCTTTTTACAGAAAAATACAGTTGCTGCTACTGGAGAATAATATTGTTGATGAGCTTGCAGAAGAAGTTGTGAGTATAGTTGATGCAGATTTATGTTTGATTAAATGATTTTGACAAAAAAATTTGAGTGATTTATAATGTTTTTGTAAGCACCTGAGGAAATTACGCTATGGTGATGATAGTTTCATTCGTGGACAATCTCTTAATTTGAGGTTTGAGAGTGATGTAATTTCTGATGGTACTCAAACTATGAAATTGATGCTCGTGGTGGTACACGTGTTTGAGAGTGATGTAATTTCTGATGGTACTCAAACCCGGTAGTTGATATTATGTTAAATTTCTGCGTTTGAGAGTGATGTAATTTCTGATGGTACTCAAACTTGATCCGCAGCACTTGCCGAATGGCGTGAGTTTGAGAGTGATGTAATTTCTGATGGTACTCAAACGAGATCGTAAGGGTGCAATTAATGGGCTTCGTTTGAGAGTGATGTAATTTCTGATGGTACTCAAACCTCTTGAACACAGCCGGAACCTCGGGCCACGTTTGAGAGTGATGTAATTTCTGATGGTACTCAAACAACGATGCTAATGTTTTGTATGTTAATCAAGTTTGAGAGTGATGTAATTTCTGATGGTACTCAAACTATTACCATTAATTCCCTTCGTCAAGCGTTGTTTGAGAGTGATGTAATTTCTGATGGTACTCAAACTGCAGATCTTACCCTTCAGGCCAAGCTCTTGTTTGAGAGTGATGTAATTTCTGATGGTACTCAAACACGACCTCTTGAATGAAAGGAATTACAGTAGTTTGAGAGTGATGTAATTTCTGATGGTACTCAAACTAACACCGCGGACGAGTTCTACGCTTATACGTTTGAGAGTGATGTAATTTCTGATGGTACTCAAACCTACGAATAAAAATCTTATTATAGTTAGATGTTTGAGAGTGATGTAATTTCTGATGGTACTCAAACTATTTTATTTTTGATCTATATAAAGATGTTGTTTGAGAGTGATGTAATTTCTGATGGTACTCAAACTGGTTAACTGATGTTGTCTGTGTGTTGTTGGTTTGAGAGTGATGTAATTTCTGATGGTACTCAAACAATATCGTTGTAGGTAGGGATATGCAGTCCGTTTGAGAGTGATGTAATTTCTGATGGTACTCAAACAGACTACTTTCAATGAAGGTCAGCTTATTCGTTTGAGAGTGATGTAATTTCTGATGGTACTCAAACACAAATCTTCTTTGCAAATAAGCCCCTTTTTCGCCACTAAAACTTTCTCTAAAATTTTTTCAAAAAAACCTCTTGCCAAAACGCAAAACGTATGGTAATATATATAACTGTCAGACACACTGAC
>ULXI01049106.1_pt1 | contig 12611 bp, 5 predicted proteins | sample 1961181 | NCBI WGS metagenome assembly ULXI01 (sample SAMEA4835835, study PRJEB28245) | human gut metagenome | biome: gut microbiome; material: fecal sample | place: Denmark | collected 2008 | reverse complement strand
ATCATCGGGATAGTCCTGCATCCAGCGCTTGTCTTTGGTGTCGTCACGGAAAAGTAGCATTTGCCATCTGTATGCTTCCGATAGACCAAGTTATGATTGATAGAAATCGTGTTGTTTTCCCAATCAATATCGCACCAACGCAGACCGACAAATTCTGCAATGCGGCAACCCGTTCCCAACAGGACGGCGAACAAAATGCTCCAAGCGTAGTACAGCGGCTTAGATTTCAGAAACTTCACGAACGCATTCTGCTGTTCCAAGGTCAACGCTTTGCGCTTCGGGCGTTCGTAATTATTGGCCTGCTTAACTTCGCGCAAGACACCATCCGTTGGATTCTTACGGATATAGTCATCGTCCACAGCAACCTGCAAGACCTGCCGCAGTACGTTGTGAATAGTTTCCAGCGTGTTAATCGCCATCGTCTTGCCAATATCGTTGCTCCTTGTCAGGTCATTATAAAGACCAAGGATTGTCGATTTGCGAATGTCCTTGATTTTCATCTTCCCGATTTTGGGGCCGATAAAGTGGTCATACATATACAGGTAATTTACATAAGTGGACTGCTTTAGACCGACCTTGTTCTTCTTCCACAGCTTATATACGTCATCCAGACGCAGGTTGCTTCCGGCGCTGCTGATACCATCGCTTTTATTGCGGTTGATTTCCGCTTCTTTTTTACGCAGTTCGCGCAGCGTCTGTGCATAGGTGCAATGGCGCTTCTTGTCACTGTCAATCCACCGATACATGTACCGATGTTCCTTTTCGCGGTAACTCTCACCATCTTTCAGTACACGGTTATTCTTATCTTTACGGCGTTCCATAGGGTACTCCTTTTCTACTCTATAAAGCAGAAAAGGCTTTACATCTGTCATTATAACAGGCGTAAAGCCTTTTTGCCAGCCTAAATATTACGTTTTTCTATAATTTTGGTGTCAATGTGATAGGTTTAGATAAATTCCTGAGCGGGCCGTAGGCCCGATCAGGGATTCTTTCTGAATTAAATCACATCTGTATCGATGAGGTTTTCTTCCAGCTTCCGGCGCTTAATAAGGCGCTTGCTTCCATTGAAAATCACAAACTGGCAGTTCGGTTCGTCCGTCATTTCCCGCAGCTTGTTGATGCCGATGCCAAAGTAGGCGGCGGCTTCATCCAGCGTAAGACAGTATTTCTCCCAGATAGGGACTTCGTACTTCATAAAATGTCGCCTTACCTCAATCGATAACCGAGCAGAAGGGTCGTCTTTTCACTGCCGTCACGAGGACGCCTGCGGACAACAGTTCCAATCGCCTGCAAGGACTTCTTAAAGTTGGTGCTGTTTTCCGGCATACAGCCGTTGACATCACACCATTCTTTATAGCGCTCGTAAACCGCTGCCGTGCGAGCTTCACCCGTTCTATCTTCAATGAGCTTTTCTTCCGCAAACAGCGCAATCTTGTTGCTATCGCGGCTGTATTCCTTGGTGGCTTCCACAACCGCTGCCGGAGAGTTCAGGCCTTCCTTCTGCAACAGCTGCCAACCGGCAATCAGCCAATTCAAAATAGCGCTCTTGGATTCTTCTTTCGCAAACAGATGTTTCAAATTCGGGTCCTGCTCCTGCGGTTCAAAATGCCGGTCAAACGGGATGACGCGCACACGATTGGACGAAAACAGCGACATATCATCCACACTGGGCAGATAGTTGGTGTTGATATACAGCTTGAACTGCGGACGGAAATCGAACGAATTGCAGTGCAGGAAGCGGGCATTGATGCTGTCATTGCCGGTCATGCTCTTTACCTGCGCAGCATTCAACCGCATCCCGCGCGAGGGCTCGGAAATATTGGCAAGCCGTCTACCCGCAAGACGGGCAAGGTCTTCGCTCGGCCCGGAACTGTTGCGCTGCTTTGCTGCAATCGTTTCCGGGGCAACGGTCAGACCGTAGTCGCCAAACACACGCAGAACGCTTTCCATCAGGGTACTTTTGCCGTTGCGGGTGGTTGCACCGTACAGGAAAAACAGACATTCAAACCGGGAATCGCCGCTAAGAGCGTACCCCAGTGCCTTTTGTAAAAATGCACTTTTATCGGCATCACCGCTCATAACTTCGGTCAAGAACTGGTCGAAGCGGGGGCATTTTGCATTGGGGTCGTAAACGACATCGGCAATCTTGGTGATTTTATCGTCAGGATTGTGACTGCGGAACTTCATGGTCTTCAAGTCCAGCGTACCATTCTTGCAGTTGAGCAAGTTCACGTCTGCGTCAAATTCGCCCATACCGATGTTGTAGACGCTGGCGGCATCGTCAAGGATGGTTTTGCGGTAATTGCGTGACAGCCATCGGATAGTATACCGCAAGTATTCCTGCCGCTTCTTTTCATCTTTAATGTCGAAAGCATAGCGGTTCAGCGCATCACCAATGGTCTTGCACATTTCCATCGTTGCCATGTTGCCTTCATCGGGGGCCCAGCGCGTGCCATCGTAGATGAACCACGATTTGCGGCTTGCCACATAGCGGGCCTGTCCCTTGACGATGTCAGAAAAGAGCCGTCCGCTTCCGTTGTCGGTAGTGGAATACTTGGGATTGGAGTAAGGGTCAAGTTTTTTGATGACGTTGCGGTAATCGCCGTAAGTTTTCAGCATCAGCGGGGCAGACGTGGCAGCTACCGTAACAGTTGCCGTACTGCACTGTGCAACGGGCACAGCCTTTACTGCCGGAGCCGGTTTCCTGTTCCGGGTCACGACATCGAGAGTTTCTTTCAGTTTTGCAACTGCTTCCTCGCCCTTTGCCGCGATATAATCGGAGACATCGCCCTTTTCGGGGATTTCCGGCCACCAGTTATTCAGCTGCATAATGCCCGTGTTGTAATTCGTGGGCTTAAGTGCCTTGAGTGCTGCTTTTGCGTAACCGCGCCCCGCACCATCGTTGTCCGGCAGAATGATAATCACCTTGTCGGAAAAGTATGCGGCATACTCATTTTCCCAATGGGCGCCATTCGGCAGGCTGACCGCCGGGAGGCCATGTTTCGTGAGCGTGTCTACGTCTTTCTCGCCTTCAACCAAAAAGATTGCTTCCGCCTTTTCCAGTACCATCCCATTATACAAGGGAACATTCTCCGGTTTATGGTAGTCGTAGCTGCCGTCAGGCTTTTTGCTGCGCCAAAAGAAGGTTTTGTTCGTATAACGGACTTTCTCTGCGACGAGTTCTCCGTTTTTGTCAAGGTACTGGTAGATGGCAGCAACCTTCCGTTCCGGGTCAGAGCCTTTAGGCTCTGATCCGGAACTTCCACCATCCGGGAACAGGATACGCATCGTCAGCCCGATTTTCGTAAGGGTTGCTTTGGTGTCACCACCACCACGGTCATTCATAAGGATGTATCCATTATCTTTCTTGGTAATGCACAGGCTGGGTTCCTTCTCGTCACGGAGAGGGCTGTAAGCCCGATAGGTGTTCTCGCCAACCTCCTTCACGCCTTTCAGGCGGGAGAGGATGGTCCAGAGGCGGTCATCTACGGTTTCATATACGATTTTCATAATTCAATTTCATAGCGCGCTACGCTCCTTTTCTTTTTTTTGAGCTCGCCTACAGTATACCTGTTCTATATGGCAGACACTATTAGCGTATAACAGCAGTATGCTGTAACTTTACCCGTATAGTGCAGTATGCTGTTAAAGTTGCAAAAAATAAGGAGCAGCTGCTTTCACAGCCACTCCTTAAAAGTGTATTTTCAGTTTTACAGATATATTTGAATGATGCTCAGGCGGTCACTTTTGTAATTGATTGCCCTACACGCCGTTTATGGCTGCTCCCGCAGTTCCTTATAAACCTCATGCAGGAACACACCCAGCACGCGGTGCTTGATGTCATCATTGCTCAGCAGCAAACTGAAAAAATCCTGATTCTGGGAAAGTCCCTCAATCAGCGCGTCATCTGTATTGTCGTAGAAGCTGAACTCGAAGTCTTGCTCGGTGTTGTTTTTGGCAGCGGTCTTCAGCTTATCCGAATGCAGCAGCAAGTCCTTGATTTGCAGCATAACTTTCGTCATGGCGCTGCTATCGTAGCCCTTGCCTGCGCGGGAGTTCACCTCGTCAATAATTTCCGACAGGTGCTTTACCTCATCCACGGTCAGACCAACATCGGCCCCGCTCAACTTTACGTTCGGGGCGCTGGCGTGGCGCTGCTTGTTGCCCTTATCGCCCTGACTTTCCTGCACAAAATTCGTTGCTTGAATCTTATCTTTCAAGCTGATGCCGCCGCTGTTGCCAACGACCAAATAAGTCAGCAACAAATTAACGAACACATACTTCTTGTGCAGTTCCGGGTCGCCAAAGCTGGAGGCCATCGACAGGAACTCATACAGACGTACAAACCCACGACAGTTTTTGGTAAAAGCACGCTGGTGGTCCTCGTTGAACTGATTTTTCAGCACATTTACAGCACGCTGGATGCACTGGTAAACCAGACGGTCCTCTTTGGCTGTGGTGCGCTTCCCTTTCGGGTTGTAGACGATGCTTGCAACCGTATCAACATCGCGGTCATCCAGAACATTGTAGCCGTCAATCTTATTTTCCAGTTCGCGGAGCTGGGCAATTGTAGCTGTGTTGGACAGCACCGTTGTGGTGTAGAACGGTGCAAAGGCATCTTCCATTTCCTCTGCATGGTTCACAAAGTCCATGACTACGACCTTTTTATCAAATGGCGGGCATACGCGGTTCAAACGGGATAGTGTCTGCACTGCATTTACACCACGCAGCTTTTTCAGCACATACATGGCGCAGAGCTTCGGCTGGTCGAAACCGACCTGATACTTATTTGCCACCAGCAGAACGTTATACTCGTCCCCGTCAAACACCTTCGGCAGCTTATCCTCAGCAAAGCCGTTCATACTCGGCTCGGTGTATTCGGTATTTTCAATTTTCACTTTGCCGGAGAATGCCACCAGCGCCTTTACATCCTTGTAATTATGCCGGGTGACATAATCCTCAAATGCCTGCCGATACTTCACTGCCGCCTCGCGGGATGCCGTGATAACCATTGCTTTTGCCTGCCCGCCGAGTTCCTGCATAACAGTGGAACGGAAATGCTCAACGATGATATTGACGCGCTGATTGATATTATCGTCAAACAAATCAATATAGCGTGCAATCTGCCGCTTAGCAGCAATCGTCTTCATCTCCGGGTCATCTTCAATGGTCTTGTTCAGCTTGTAGTAGGTCTTGTATTCGATATAATTTTGCAGCACATCAAGGATATATCCCTCTTCGATGGCCTGCTTCATGCTGTACAGGTGGAACGGCTGATACACGGGATGTCCGTCTGCATCAATGCTTTCACGGCCAAACAGGCGCAGTGTCATTGGCTTTGGCGTGGCAGTAAAGGCAAAGACAGATACATTGGGTGCCTTGCCGTGGCGCTGGATTTCATTTTCGATAGCATCCTGCGCATCGGCTTCTTCGGAACCATCATTCTGCCCCAGTGTATTTTTGACCGCAATCATATCCTTGCCGGACGTAGACGAATGGGCTTCGTCAATGATAATGGCGAAGGTCTTGTTGTTCTGATTCTGCGCCAGCTTCCAGAAATCCACATAGAGGAATTTCTGAATCGTGGTGACAATGATTTTGTAGTTGCCTTTCAGTGCATCGGCAAGGTCGGCAGAGGTCTTTTTGTCATCAATGGTGCAGACAAGTCCACTCTTATGGTCGATACCCTTGATTGCGTCCTGCAGCTGGCGGTCTACCACCACACGGTCTGTAATGACCAGAACGCTGTCATAGACAATATGGTTTTGGGTATCGTGCAGGGATACCAGCCGATGGGCCAGCCACGCAATGGTGTTGGTCTTGCCGGAACCTGCGGAATGCTCAATCAGGTAATTAAGCTGTGTGCCGTTGTACTCGGCATCTGCCAAAAGCTGACGGACGGCATCGCGCTGATGGTAGCGCGGGAAAATCAGCTTTTCTTTGACGGACTTTTTCCCTGTCAGTTCGTCCACGACCTGCTCACGCTGGATAAAGACGAACTTGGTAATCAGTTCAATCAGGCTGTCACGGCGCAGAATATCATCCCACATATAATGCATCGGATAATCGTCCACGCCGTCATCCAAGGGGTTGCCTTCCCCGGTGTTTACACCCTCGCCGCGCCCACGGTTGAACGGAATAAAGCGTGTGCCAAGACCGTCCAGCTTGGTGGTCATATAGCAGGTGTCGAGGTCCATAGCAAAGTTGACCAAAGCACCCGCTTTGAACAGAAACAGACGGTTCTTCGGGTCACGGTCCTCAGAATACTGCTTGATTGCCATGCGGTAGTTCTGACCTGCGCTCTGGCATTTCAGCTCAAAGGTCGCAATGGCAAAGCCGTTGAGGAACACAACAAGGTCGATGCGCTGGTCATCGTTAATCCAGACTTCCTCCATGATGGAGAAAATATTGGCATTGTACTTGGCAACAAGGTCAATGTTGTAATCGGTGGCGGGCTTACCGTACAGCAGGTCCAGATGCATATTGGAAATTTCAATGCCGGATTTCAGCGTTTCGATAAGGCTGCTGCCCTTGTTATCGATGCTCTGGAGTATAAATTTAACGATGGTTTCCTCGGTCTGTCCGTTGTAGATTTTCCGCAGTGCCGCCATTGTGTCCGGCTGTGTCGTGTCCAGAAAGCGAAACAGCAGTTCGCGGTCCATGGCCGTGGTGCGGTCATAATTCGTTTTGCATTTGCGCTCTATGTAGCCGTTATTATCAATTAAGTAGTCGATGATATAACGCTGATAGTCGCGCTCAGTTCCGATAATTTTCACGGAACCACCTTCTTTCTTTTTCCTCAAGCAGATTTTAGACGCTTGATTAGCTGCTTTGCAAAAAGCAACGCTATTTGGTCACAGCTATACTTATCGGAAGGAATTCCCTGTATATCTGCGACAGAAGGATACTTTTCCTTTAGTTGTTCTGCCGTGATGTTGTGCAGAATCGGCAAAATCAGTTTTTGCCCATTACGATTTTGCCGATTAAGAAATTCATTCAACTCTTTCTCTGTCCATTCTCGGTCAAAGAAGTTTTCAGAAATGACGATAATTGCGAATTCTGCTTTCTGCGTTCCATCAATGATTTTATCCTTCCACTTGTCACCCCATTCAAGCGATTCTTTATCATAGAAGATAGAAATGCCAAGTGTTTTTAATGATTGATAAAGCTCTTCCACTAAGGCTTTTTTGTCTTTGCTTGCATGCGAAATGAAAACATCATACTCTGGGAGTGTTTTTGCTTGATATTTGGGAACACTCACGGATTGGATTCCGTTCATTTTATCAACAAATTCCCGGTCACTTTGTATACTTTGTAAGCAAGTCATTAACTCTCCAACAGCATTTTCAGAGCGATGGAAAAGCAATGTTTTCATTCGTTGCCCCAGAGGATGTTCTTTTAGATACTTATCATAAAATATTTGCACGTCATTCATCCATTTAGAAGCTGCGTTGTCATTTCCTAAAAAGCCAAGGTCAACCGGGGAGTAAATGGCAGCAGCTTTCTCCAGAAGTAAATTAAGTTGTTCTTCAAAATCGGCCATCAGACGACCTCCTTTTTCCCAGTTACATACTCGTAAATAAGTGATTTTTTGTAAGAATCAATAACCGTAAGCTGTTGCTTTTTACTTGCAATTATAGATTCAATTTCTTTGCACTTGGAATCAAGATATACCACGATATTTTTTTGCTCATCAATCGGTGGCGCGACAATGTGCATCTTGGAAAGTTCGCTGTAATTTAAGCCTTGGCGAACACCATTGCCCATATTGTACAGAACTTTCATAACATCATAGGCGTGCAAAAGGTAATGAAAATATTCTGGGATTACTTCTTTAGCTGCCTTTAATGTCACATATGCAGAAGTAATAATGCCATGTTCTTTAACAAGCCCTGTCCGCAGGCTACGCTTATCATTTTGCAAATCCGTAAGTCGAAGAACAATATCTCCCGGCTCAATAATGTTATAGCCATTAAAACTGTCCGGCAGAAGTCCCTCAGATGTATTGATGTCTTTCCGGATGACCTTTCCATAGCTCAGTGACAGCAAGTTTTGTTCTTTCCCAAGATAATTCTTTTTCTTTCTTTCAGAAAAGTAGTAATATAGGGGGTGAATATCCCAATGGGCAGGAATATTTCCAACCCACTCAATCCCGCTATCCTTCATTTCTGCATCCGGGTTCAGCCCCTTGATGACAGCCTCGGTAATGATGGAACGCTTGAACTGCTCTAATATTTCGATTTCTTTCTGAATATCAGCAGAGATGGCATCAATTTCGGAACATTTGGAATCAAGGAAGTTGGCAATTACTTTTTGCTCACTTAATTGAGGACGATAATAAAATTGATTTTTAATTTTACTCTGACTAATGTTAGGCTGACCACCACCAATCGACTGACTCAAGAAATCTATTTTGCACATAGATAGCCAGTAATACATGAATTTCAAATCATTGTTGTTATCTGGTTTTATACAACAACAAGCCTGATTACTGCATGCATCAATTGTTGAAATCGCAATATTACCAACAGATGCACCATACATAGCAACCACAATAAATGGTGCGGCGTATATTTGCAAGGCTGAAAGGTGTAGAGCTTTAGCTGATAAAGAAACTGCTGTATTACTTATATATGATGTTTTATATAAATCACCGCTTTGAATCCAGCAGATGTCCTCACTGTTATAATAGTCGATATTACTGCTTGTAGGAGTTGTTCCACTGCCAATAGAAGAAATCACATTTTTGATTTTGCATCTTTCCCATGTTGCAGGGATGTTCCCAATCCACTCAATCCCGCTATCTTTCATTTCACGCATAATTCCACCACCTTACCCAAACAGCTTCGCAATGCGCTGGCTGACAGACTGCTCCAGTTCCGTGAACTGCTTTGCAAGTTCCTCACTGGGTACAGGCTGCTCATACTTGTAGAAATACTGCGTGAAGGGAATCTCCGCGCCCGTCTTGATAACAGGCTTCTTGGCATCCGCCTTTTCTTCCCAAAACGCCTTTGCATCTGGCACATGGGGCAGAACCTCCCGTGCCATATAATCATCGATGGATTCCTCATAAGGCACACGCTCGGTATCTTTGGAATCCTTATCATAGAGAATTGCGCCGTGCTTATCCCGCTGGATTTCAGCATTCTTATCCATCACGGACAAGCCATCCGCAATTTTGTCCAGCAGCTTTTTATCATCGGTCACTTTTGCCAGTGCCTTACGCAGTACGGGCATAAACGTTTCCGGGGAAAGATAGATTTCATCCGAAGCGGCGACCTGCAAAGCAGAAATAATAGCCTCATAGACAAGCTTCTGTTCATGCAGCTTGTCCAGCTTCATTTTGTCCTTGACGGAAATCTGTGCGCCCTGTTCTTCCAGTTCATCGACCTTGGCGGGGTCATATACGGAATTCAGCGTACCGTCCACCAACATCTGGTCAATGCGCTCCTCCGTAATGGCATAGCTGCGCTGCAACGGCTGCATGACCGTATATTCGCGGTACATAAACTCTTCGTTCTTGAAGATTTTGCAGTATTCGTTCTCTTCAAACGCCGTGTACAGTTTAACGATTCTGTCGCGGTCCTCCGGCAGCAGTTCGTTTTTCTTGTTGCCTGCCGCCTTGCGCAGCTTGTGGAAGATGCTGGTGGCATCAATCAACTGCACGTAGCCCTTGCGTTCCGGGCGCTTGTTCTTGGACAAAATCCAGACATAGGTAGCGATACCCGTGTTGTAAAACAGGTCGGTGGGCAGTGCGATAATGGCTTCCAGCAAATCCTGTTCCTGTTCCAGAATCCAGCGGCGAATCTGGCTTTCGCCGGATGCCGTACCGCCTGTAAACAGAGGGCTGCCATTCTCGATAATCGCAGCGCGGCCAACCTTGTCGTCCATCTTGTCAATAGCCGACTGCATGAAAATCAACTGGGAGTCGCCGCCGCTCGGCAGACCTGCACCCCAGCGACCCTTTTTGCCGCGCTTAAACTCGTTGCGGACAGCATCCTCCTGCCCGGCCTTGGCATCTTTCCCGGCCCACGGCGTGCCGAAGGGCGGATTTTCCAGCACAAAGCGCATCTTGATGTTGGGGAAGCAATCCTCTTTGAAAGTATCCGCGTTGCGGAAGTTTTCAGTATTCTGGTCCTTAATCATCATCTCGGCCAGACCGACAGCATAAGACTGGGGCATGAACTCCTGCCCGAACAGGCGCACATCGGCGCTGGGATTGTAATGCTTGATAAAGCTGTACGCCGTGCTGAGCATACCACCCGTTCCGCAGGCTTGGTCGCAGACAGTGACAACCTTGCCATCGTCGAAAATGTCGTCACAGCCTTCGCTGATAAGCACAGCGACAAGGCACTTGATAATGTCACGGCCCGTGTAAAACTGACCGGCATCTACGTTCTGATAGAACTTGCCAATCAAATGCTCGAAGATATAGCCCATCTTGATACTGTCGTAGGTCTTGGGGTCCAAATCCAAGTCGGCAAACGCCTGCACCACGCTGAACAGACATCCGTCCTTATCCATCTTGTCAATGTGGCTGAACATTTCAAGTCCATTGAAGATTTCCTGCACTTCGGCGGAGAAGCCTTGAATGTACACTTTGAAATTGGATTTAATGTTGTCTGGCTCGTTGCACAGCTCTTTCAGCGTGTAGGGCGAGGTGTTATAGAACTGATAGCCGGAAATGCGGTACATTGCCTTCGGCGGATAGTTCGGATTTTCTGCAAATTTGGCCAAAACCGCTTCCTTGTGCGGCTCCAAGGCGCACTCCAAGCGGCGCAGAATCGTCATCGGGATAATGACATCGCCGTACTTATCCGGCATATAGGAGCCGCGCAGTTTGTTGGCGATGCTCCAAATAAAGTTCACTTCCGGGGTGACATCAATCGGGGATTCATCCCACAAAGCGTCAAAGGCAATTTTGTCCGACATTGTTTCCTCCGTTTGTTCCTCTCTCGAAAGATACTGCCTGTCTTTTTTCAACGGCTTCAAATCCAGCAAGACATGGCTGTATTCTTCCAGCCCGTAGCCTAACAGGTTTGGATATATGGATAAGGGAATTCCAAAATTATGGAGATAGATTTCAGGCGCGACATCAGTTTCAACCGCAGGTGTGTTAATTTTTGCAGTTGTTATGCGGCCAACCGTTGTAAAATACATTTCCTTATGTATCGCGTATTCTTCGTGAGATTTTTCGTTTTGTTCCTGCGCCGCAAAATAGTTCGCCATCATTGCAGCACCGTACAAAACGCGGGCGCGAATCTTCTTAAAAGATGCTGCGCGTGACCACCGTGCAGATTTACTTTTTTCATTTGACTTGGCACAATTCATCAAAGGTTTCTCCGCAGCTAATATGGCTTTTTCATATCTGCTGCGGTCAACGCCGTTGTACTGCTCTGCAAAGCGCACAACAGGCTCTTTCGCCTGAGTCATGCATTGCTGTAATTGCTCATACGGCAGGATGTTGTGCTTGTCACTGAGAATCCAATCATTTACCAGCTTGCACTGACCCGCAAGTTTGCGATAAATATCCATACCGGCTTCTTTTAGCCAATATGCAACGCCAATTCGAGGGAATGCATCCAGCACTTTTTTGAGAAGGATGTAGTCTTTGCTGTTGGTCGGAATTGCCTCGTCATCATTATCAAGCAGTGTCCAATTCCGCCGCAGTAAAGGATAATTCTTGCTATCATCGTTGCCTTTTTTGACCGTTTCCAATCCGTTCAGCAAACGCTTACGCACATCCAGCCGGTCTACCATAATTGTTTCGATAGGAAAATTTGTCTTGGCAAAATCAAATGCCGCGCTGTCTATGCTGGTAAAAACGCGTTGGATATTCTGCTTGTTCTTTAGCTTGCTCAAAAAGGCTTCTGCGGCTTTTGTATCCTCGTAGGGGAAAAATTCAATCAGTTTTTCAGTATCCACGTTCGCACATAGGCAGCAATCAGCTTGTTGCCCCTGCACATTCAATGTGATAGTGTACAAGCCGAGCGTAGAAATATTATCCCAATCGCGCTCTTTGTCATATTTATCCACTGCCTTGTCAAAGCATTTATCGACTGTATGTGGGGAAATATCAAATATTTCAGCAAGCGTATTTATCTCCATATGCATAGCCTGCTGCCCAAGATGTTCTTTCACTTGCAAGGTCAGCTTTTTGTCTTCTTTATCCACAAGTTTGGAATCATCCTGCATTCTAGCATTGTATGTTTTCTGCTCAGAATAGCAGTTATAGCAAAGCCAGCGTATGCGGCGCAAATAAAGCGTTGCCGGGTGAATTTCGTAGGTAGGTTTCCTTCCCTCGTGCGGGATTTCCACTCTGCAATAATGCGTCAGCTTGGATTCCGACACGCTGGCAATCGCATCCTCCAGATAGGGTGTACCACATTCCGGGCATTTGCCAACACTTTGTTTACACACCCAGTAGGCAGCGGGTTTTCTCCCACTGGATGGTTCATAACCGTAAATAGCATAATCATCCGGCAGGTCGATTTCCTTCAACCTTGTATTGTATTTAGCGGTATCAGCCGCTTTAAGAATCCGCTTCTCACGGATAAAGTAAGCCGATAACTCTGGCTGTGGTCTTTGGGTTGACATCCTACACCCCCAAC
>ULXI01030558.1_pt1 | contig 12624 bp, 8 predicted proteins | sample 1961181 | NCBI WGS metagenome assembly ULXI01 (sample SAMEA4835835, study PRJEB28245) | human gut metagenome | biome: gut microbiome; material: fecal sample | place: Denmark | collected 2008 | reverse complement strand
GGCAGTCGAGACGCATCAGCTTGCCAGCCTGTCCGAAGACGCTGGCAAACTGGTCCATGATGCCGCAGTTGACCCCGATGTACTTATGCTCTGTGGCCTGTCCCGCCAAGGCGATGTCCCATTTCGACACCTTGTTGTCGGCAAAGAGGTCGTTGAGGGCGCAGCCGATGCAGCTCTCCAGGGCTGCCGAACTGCTCATGCCCGCTCCGAGAGGCACGTCGCCCGCGAAGGCGATATTGAATCCCTTCACCTCCACGCCGAGCTTGCGAAACTCCTGCACCATGCCGTAGATGAAGCGTGCCCACGTGGCGCGCGGACCCTCAGGATCGTCCACCTTGAACTCCACGCGATCCTTCAAGTCGATGGAGTAGCACATGATGGTGTTGAGGCCATTGGGGCGCACCTCGGCCATAATGCCCTTGTCCACGGCGCCAGGGAAAACGAAGCCCCCGTTGTAGTCCGTGTGCTCGCCGATGAGGTTGATGCGACCCGGCGAGAAGTATATGTTGCCTGTCTTACCATCGAAATGCTTGATAAAACGGCTTCTCACAAATTCAATGTCCATATCTTTTGCTTGTGTAATATATAGGTTTTAATGACGATATTTCTTCTCATTACTCAATTACTCCACAGGAATGTCGGTATTGACATTCTTGGAGCCCCAGAGGGCGTAGTAGAAGATGTAGGCTGCGGCGAGGAGGACGACGACAAAGCTACCGATGTAGTTGTGTGTAAGGTCGATAACGAATCCTTGAAGGCCGATGACAACAGCAAAGCCAGCCACCATCATCATGAATGCGCCCGAAGCCTTGGCCGTGTATTTGCCCAGACCTTCTGTAGCGAGGTTGAAGATGCCACCCCACATCACGGAGGCGCAGAAGCCGATGAGCATGAAGGCGAAGATGCCTACGGGAATCTCACCCCAGATGAGGCACATCTTGACGTAGTCGATGCCTGGGAACTGAATGGTCTGCTCTACGGGAAGCAACATACCCACGGCCACGAGGACCATGGCCACGAAACTTACGGTAGTGATCATTGCCTTGGGTGATACCTTGCCACCCACCATGCCGCCGATGAAACGACCGATGAGCATGAAAATGAAATAGACTGCACTAAGCGTGCCCACATAGCCAGCGTCCATGCCAAGACCCGGATTGACGGCGTCCTTGGCGGAGGTGAGGTAGGCGAGAATGTAGGTCGGCGGGCATACCTCGACGGCACCATAGACGGCGATGGCAAGCATGCCGAGTTTGAAGTGGCGGAAGGAGTAGCAGCTGTACTGGTCGTGGGTAGCTTCATGCTTCGGCTGTTGCGGCTCCTGGATCTTAGTGAAGAAAATGACCACAAGGGCGAAGATGAAGATGGCGAGGGCAATCATCAGAGCCGGCGTGGCTGCGGAGACTTTGGCCTTGCTGGCGTCGCCGATGAGGGCTCCCATGAGAATATAGACACAGACAGCAGCGGCGGAGTTGAATACTCCACCGATCTGTACAAGCTGGTTGCCACGGTTGCCACCTCCGCCGAGGAGGTTGAGCATCGGGTTGACCACGGTGTTGAGCATGCACATGCAGAGGCCGGAAATGAAGGCGCCGATGAGATAAACCACGAAGCCGGCAGAGCCACTGACCCACTGGAGAAGCAGACCGACAATGCCGACGATAAGGGCCATCAAGGCCGTCTTCTTGTAGCCGAATTTTGTGATGAGCAGACCTGCGGGGACACCCATGACTAAGTAGGCGCCAAAGTTGCCATAGTTGCCCACCTGCGAGAGAAACTCGGAGACGTTGAAGTTGTTTTTGAGAATGACGGCCATGGGTGAGCAGAGGTTGGTCACGAAGGCAATCATGGCGAACAGGAAGACCATCGCCAGGATGGCGATGATATTTCCTTGTTTTTTAGAGGAATTTTCCATTTCGGTGTTGTTGTTTTGTTTTCTTTCTTTGGTGGATGGGCCGCGGTATCACGGCCGTTTGGGATGGGGTGGCTCCTGGGTGGCTGTGGGGAATGCTTTACTTCTCTACGCCAAACTGGTAGATGGTCTTCTGGGTGTATTCCTCACCCGGGTTGAGCACTACCGATGGGAAGTAGGGATGGTTGGGACTGTCGGGGAAGTGCTGGCACTCCAGGCAGATGGCGCTTCGACGCGGGAAGGTGGCTCCGTGCTGTCCCTGATAGCCGTCGGCCCAGTTGTCCGTATAGAGTTGTACGCCCGGCTCGGTGGTATAGACGGTCATGGTACGTCCGCTGGTCGGCTCTTTCACGCGGGCGGCAAGCGTCAGCTCACCCTCCTCGTGCTTGTTGAGGACAAAGCAATGGTCGTAGCCCGCTCCATGGCGCAGCTGCTCGTCGTCAGCCTCGATGTCCTGTGCCACAGGCTTCATCGTGCGGAAGTCGAAGGGCGTGCCCTCCACCCGGCGTATCTCGCCCGTGGGGATGGAAGTGTCGTCGATGGGCAGATAGTGGTCGGCGTTGACCTCCAAAAGGACGTTGTCGATCGTGGGGGTAGGATTGGCGATGCCAGCGAGGGAGAAGAAACCATGGTGAGTGAGGTTGATGACGGTCTTCTTGTTGGTCGTGGCGCGGTATTTGATAACCAGTTCGTCGGCGTCGGTGAGGGTGAAGGCCACCCAGACGACCACCTCACCCGAGAAGCCCTCCTCGCCATAGGGACTGGTGTATTTCATGACCACGGCGTGAGGATTCACCTGCGTGGCGTCCCATACCTTGGCGTTGAATCCCTGCTTGCCGCCGTGGAGGCAGTTGGGACCGTTGTTGATAGCGAGACTATACTCCTTGCCGTGGAGCTGGAAGCGTCCGCGCGCGATGCGGTTGGCGTAGCGTCCCACGAGGGTAGAGAGATAAGGCTCGGGAGACTCCATGACTCCCTTGATGCTGTCGTGTCCCTGAATAATGTTGGCGTGCTTGCCCTCTTTGTCCGGCATCATGATGGCTACTACGGCGCCTCCGTAGTTGGTGAGTGCCACCTCGTTGCCCTGACTGTTGCGGAGCACATATAAATCGGTCTTCTTGCCGTCAATGGTGGTCTGAAAGTCCTCGCGCTTCAGACCACAAAGCAGTTGTGTCTCTTCCATAATTCCTGTAAGTTAGTTATTATTCCTTTGATTTGCAAAGTAACAAAAAAAAGCCGAATTGCGCAAATATATGGCAAGGAAAAATGACGAAGCCCGCCAAAAGTTTCTTTTCGGCGGGCTTGTGAGGTTCGGATAAGTGACGAGGGAGCTTCTGTCCTCTTGCTAATCGACAAAGTACCACTTGATGATAAAGCGGCGTGCACCATCTTCCTGCTCATATATTTCAAGGTGAACCGCATCGTCGGGCAGGAAGAATTCCACGATATCCGGCCATTCGATGAAGCAGTAGTGCCCGCTGTCAAAATATTGCTCTACGCCTATGTCGAAGACCTCCGCTATCTTCTTGATGCGGTAGAAGTCGAAGTGATAAACCGGCTCACCCTTACCATCGGTATATTCGTTGACCAATGAGAAGGTGGGGGAGGTGATGACATCCTTGACGCCCAGTTCCTCGCAGACGGCTTTGATGAAGGTGGTCTTGCCTACCCCCATGTCTCCGTCGATGGCAAAGATGTTGGCGTCGCCCACGGCGTTGAGGAAGTAGCGGGCGGCCTCGTGGATCTTGTCGAGGCTTTCGAGTTCAAAATACACTTTCTTCATATTGCTTTTCCTTTCTTTGTTTTTGTCTATTATCGTTTGCGTGGCGTCAGGGTGATGAGGGGCACGATCATCTCCTCCATCGAGATGCCGCCATGCTGGAATGTGTCCTTATAATAAGACACGTAGTAGTTGTAACTGTTGGGGTAGGCAAAGAATGCGTCGCCCGTGGCAAACACATAGGCCGTGCTGAGGTTGGGGGCGGGGAGCTGAGCCTGGTGTGGATTCTTGATGACGAAGAGGTCCTTGCCGTGGTAGCTCAGGTTCTTGCCCAACTTGTAGCGCAGGTTGGTGTTGGTGTTGCGGTCGCCGACGATCTTCACGGGCTTCGTGGTGCGGATGCTGCCATGGTCGGTGGTGATGATGACCTTGTAGTCGCTCTGCGAGAGCAGGCGCAGGAGGTCGGTCAGTACCGAGTGGCGGAACCAGGAGCGGGTGATACTGCGGTAGGCGCTCTCGTTGTTGGCCAATTCGCGTATCATCTTCATCTCCGTGCGTGCATGGGAGAGAATGTCGATGAAGTTGATGACCAGTACGTTGAAGTCGTTCTGGTAGAGGTTGTTGAACTGGGAGAGATACTTGTCCGAATCGGCCGAGTCGTTGATCTTGTGGTAAGAGAACTTGTCGTGGCGGCGATAGCGGTCGATCTGCGTTTGGATGAGCGGTTTCTCGTTGAGGTTCTTACCCTCCTCCTCGTCCTCATCGACCCACAGCTCTGGAAACATCTCGGCTATCTGTTGAGGCATCAAGCCGCTAAAGATGGCGTTGCGGGCATACTGCGTGGCGGTGGGAAGTATGCTGAGATAGACTTGCTCGTCGATGTCGAAGAGGTCGGCCACCTCGCTGGAGAGCACGCGCCACTGGTCGAAGCGGAAGTTGTCGATGACGATCAGGAAGACCTTCTCGCCACGGTCGATGCTTGGAAAGACAAACTGCTTGAAGAGGTCGGGACTCATCGTGGGGCGCGACGCACCCGGCTTCTCCTCCTTGCGGCCACGCAGTTGAAATCGGTCTGTGCGGGCTGGCTGCTGAGGAGCTACCCAGTCGAGGTAGTTCTGCTGGATGTATTTGGCAAACCCGATATTGGCCTCCTCCTTTTGCATCTTCAGCATCTCCGTCATATTGCTCTCCGTGCTGCTCAGTTCCAGTTCCCAGCGCACCAGCCGCTTGTAGACCTCGGCCCAGTCGGCAAAGGAACGACTGTCGCTGATCTGCATGGAGATCTGCTGGTAGTCCTGCTGATAGCCCGTCTGCGTCACCTCGGTGACGATCTCCTTTCTGTGGATGTTCTTCTTGAGCGTCAGAAGAATCTGACTGGGATTGACGGGCTTGATGAGGTAGTCGGCGATCTTCGATCCTATCGCCTGCTCCATGATGTTCTCCTCCTCGCTCTTCGTCACCATGACGATGGGCGTGGCAGGTTGTATCTCCTTGATGCGCTGGAGCGTCTCGAGACCTGACAGGCCCGGCATCTGCTCGTCGAGGAGCACCAGGTCGAAGGTCTGCGCGCGGCATTGGTCGATGGCGTCGGCTCCGTTGCTGACGGTCACGACCTCGTAGCCTTTCTTTTCGAGGAAGATGATGTAGGCCTTCAGCAGCTCTATCTCGTCATCGACCCATAAAAGCAATCCGTTATTATTGTTCATTGTCTTTTCTCCTATCATTTTTTTGTTCCTCACCATGGGGGCCTGATACTGTTTTGGCACTCCTTGTCATGAAGTGCTGCTTGGTCTTCGGACCCTCGTGGCGAAGTTCTGGGGGTGAACTCAGTAGTAGTCGGGTGGATACTTAGAAACCATCCAACTCGTAATACTCGTCGTCGAGGCCATCGTCGAGTGTCTCCTTGTCCTCGCTATTCGTCGGACTGGACGGCGTGTCGCCCTCGAAGAAGAACTCGGGTTCATCCTCGTCGTCTTCCTTGCCTTGCGGCTGGTCCTGGACAGGCTTCTGCGGCTGTGTGGCAGGCCGATCCTGCTGAGGCTTCTCGGTCTTCGGCGTGGAGGAACTTGGTGGCTGAACCGCAGGAGCGGGAGGTGTCTCTGGCTCGTCGGGGATGACGATGGTGCCCTCCTCCGGCTGCTGAGTGGCTGGCTTGGCCGGTTCGTCCTCGGGGTCGATCTCTATCAGGTCGCCCTGGTTGTCGGTCTCTGCCGGTTGCTCCCCCGTCGGATCCACGGCAATGGTCGTACCCTCGTTGTCCTCTGGTTGAGGCTCCTTAGGTTGTTCCGTGGGTTTACCCTCGGGGACGTTTATATCTTTGGCGCCTTCCTGGGGCGTCTCCTTGGCTGGTTCCTTGGGTTCACCCTCATTCGTACTGCCGCCCTTGTTGCCACCTTGCGGGGCAGTCTCGGGCTGTGGCTCCGTGGGAGCGTCCTTAGCCTCTGGCTCCTTCTGAGGCGCATCGGCTTGCGGCTCGTCCTCCTTGGCAGGCTCTGTGGCCGTGGTGTCCGTCACCACTTGCGACGGTTCCTCGATGGGGATGAACTGCGTGTCGTCCTCCACCTCCAATGTCTCCTCGTTTTCGCCCGCCTCGCTGGTCACGGGCTGGTTGTCCACCTCGGGAATGCCGATGGGTTGAACCTTCTCCGGCTCTCGCGGTTCGTTGAGGTCCGCAGGCTCAAAGAGCGTATTGCGCTTCGGCAGTTCCACCTTGTTGAAGTTCTGGGCATAGAAGTCCTCGTAGTCCTTATAGCTGAACGGCTTGCCGATCAACTCCTCGTTTTTCGTACTAATGATGATTGGTACCGCCTTGCCGTTGGTCTGTCGTACGACGGCCTGGTTGGCGAAGAGCTGACGCGCATACTCGTAAGCCTCCTCGAAGTTGAGGAATCCTGTGAGGCGCATCTGTCTCATGCCCCCCACTTCCTCGATCTGAATTTCAAAATTGCGCACGAGGAAGTTGGTGAAGTTGAACCGCGCCATCTCGAAGAGCAGTTTGTTCTCATTGAGAGAGTCGGGGCTATAGACAAGCATGAAGACGAAGTCGATGTCGCGATCGGGCGTGAACTTCACCTGCTTGATGCTGTCGCTATCGTTGAGCACGATGGCCCGTCGCGTCCAGATGTCGCCTAAGTCGAACTTGCCGCCGTGGAGCTGCCTACCCTGGATGACGCCATTGACGATCATGCCCGCCATCTCGCTGATGCGGCTGCGCGGATATTTCTCCACGACCTGCTTCATATTGCTGACACACCCCTCGGCGTCGCCGTCGTTGAGGCGGCTCAATCCGCTGATGAACAGGAATTTGTCGCGGTTCGCACCCAATGGGAATCGCGTCTCGCTGATGCTGGCGTTGGCAGCCACTTCGTCGAAGCGATCTTTCTTGAACGCCTCGTAGGTGGCCGCATAGAGTGAGTCTTCGATATGCTTGCCAAACTTTGCGTTCTCCACAAAGTACGGGTCTGTGAGCAGCGTCGTCCATTGGCTGTCGGGGAACCGCGCCTTGAGGCTATCGACATAGTTTTCGGCCGTGGCAGGCTGCTTGAGCCGGGAGTAGAGCAGGAAGAGATGATAATACGTCTCGTCGATATGCTCGTAGTCGCGGTAGTGGTCCGTCAGTCTGCGCAGGTGCTTCTCGGCCAAGGGCAGGTTGTCCAACTCGTCCTTGAAGATGACGCCAGCGTGGTGCAGGCCGTCCTCCAGCAGCAGGTTGCTGGCGGCAAGCTGTTCGGGCGTGAAGGGTATCTGAGCCAGGTAGTATTCCCGCTTATGCGGGTCGTTCTGGGCGCTGTCGGCCACTTGCTGCAGCGAATCCTGGGCCAGTTCTGCCGCCTCGATGGAGTCGCGCTGCTCGTCGGTCAGTTCCTCGTCGTCGATACCCGAGCCTATGCTGCCGACGACGGTCTTGTTGTTGCGCTGCCAGTCGTCGGCATTCTCGCGCTTGCCCCAAAGTCGCTCAAACTGTGATTTACCCTGGGAGACCGCCTGTACATTATAGAAATACCAGACGGCATCGCGGTTGTTGTCCTGTGCAGGGTTGGGCATGCGACCACGGTTGGTCTCCATGTTCTGACCCTCACCCTGTCGCTGGGCTGCCTCTTGCTCTGCCAATCGGTCTCTCTCCTCCTTCTCCTTCTTCTTCAGGGCGTCGATCACGCGGTCGATGGCCGCATTGCGCTCCGCCTCCGGACATTGGGCAAGATACTGCAAGGAGTCCTGGAGGTGGATGGCGTCAGTATAGGGTGCCAGTTTGTCGAGTACCTTCGAACGCTCCGAAAGTGCCTCGTAGTCTTTGCGGTCTTTGTCGAGCAGGCCGATGGCCTCGCCATAGCAGCGACGGGCGTCGCTATACTTCTGCATCTCCCAGTAGAGGTCGCCGAGGTGGAGCAGCAGCACTCCCTTCTCCACGCCACTACGCATGGCCTTGGTGTTGCCCTTCTCGTAGGCGTCGATGGCCTTCATGGTGTCTTGCTGTGCCAGGTAGATATTGCCCATGGCGTAATATACCTGGTCGAGGTATTCCTTGTTCTTGTCCGAGGCAGCCATGCGGCGCAGTTTGCCGATCATCTGCTTCGCCTTTCCCTTCGCCATCACCTCCGTCATGGCGATGCGGGCGTTGAATTCCAACTCATAGGGTGGGTTCTGGGCGACGACCTTGCGAAACGCCTTGTACGCTTCGGTATGATGGCCCAAGGCCGCCTGGATCTGTCCCATCAGATACCATTCGCGCGCTTTCTGCTTCTTTCTCATCTCGTGCTTGATGACTTTGCGCAGGTAGGGGACGGCCTTCTCCAGTTCGCCCGTGTGGATATAGTAGTCGGCAAAGGTATAGTCCCACTCCTTGGCGGCTCTCCAGTCGATGCTGTCGCGCTGCATGTTGCGGATCACGTCCTCGGCATCATAGAGCCAGTCCTGCTCGATGTAGCATTTGGTAAGCCATGCCCGCGCCTTGCCGTAGATGGCGGGCTGCGTCTTGTAGATTCTCGACATGTAGGCGAAGGTCGCCGCAGCCTCGTCAAACGATCCCTTGTGAAACTGGGAGCGGCCCATAAGCATCCACGCTTTCCAAAGGAAGGGGTTGTACTCTTTGCGGCTGAGCCACTCGATGTCCTTCTCCGTCTTGCGTCTCGACTTGTTCCATTCGGGCTTGCGCTTGATGCTGTTGCGCGCGATGGCTTTCTTCGACTTCTCTATCGCCCGGTCGTAGTTGCCCTTGCCCAGTTCGCGGCTGCCTTTGTTGCCCACCGTGTAGAGCGGGAGCATCTCCGTGAAGTTGTCCTTGTTGCCTTTCTCCTTTTCCAGACAGGCGTCGATGTAGGCCAGTTTGCCATTATAATAGGTATTATAGCGTGCATTGAACGCCCGCCACCAACGGGTCTTGGCGGTGTTCTTCTGGGTCGAGCAGCCACTAAGGACCAAGACGATGATGGCCAGTAGTGCGCCGATACTATATAGCGTATAATTCTTCTTCACGCTTAATAAACTCTTTTACGGGTCGTTTTATTGCCTTTTTCTTGCGATATTTCATCCTTCGATGAGCGCAAAGAGGTCGTCCTTGAGCGCGTCGGGCAGGTTGATCTCGCGTAGGCTGAGGCTCCGTGCCCATCCTCTCGCATCTTCGGGACGCAGGGAGAAGAGCACGTCGGCGAAGTGTTGTACCTCGTCGTCGTTGTAACTATCGGACGGGCGCCCCTTGTACTGGTCAAGCTCCTCGTCGTCATAATACTCGACGTCGCGGGTAGCGGCCTCCATATAGCACACCTGTTCGCAACGGTCGTCCTCGCCGCTACAGGTGGAACAGTCGCCATGGGTCGGCTGGACGGCATCGTTGCTGCCCTTGGTGAGTTTGGAGACGAGGGCGGCGACGAGGGCCAGGAGGGCCAGCGACCCGAGGGTGATGAGTAGTAGGTTCATGATAGGCAGGTGTTTAGGATGGCTGGGCGGGGGTGATGGTGAAACCGGCCCGCTCCAGCTCGTCCCAATAGCTGGGGTAGGACTTCGACACTACCTCGGGATGGTGGATGCGAAGTCCCGGGAAGCGGATGGCCAAGGGGGCGAAGGCCATGGCCATGCGGTGGTCCTTGTGGGTGTCGATGACGGGGAAGGTGTCGGGCTGACATTGTGCGCCGTTCCATATCAGCGCGTCCTCGTCGGTCGCCTGGAGGTCGTAGCCGAGCTTCCGCATCTCGCTGACGATGGCTGCGAGACGGTCGGTCTCCTTGATGCGGAGCGTCGAAAGGCCCGTGAAGCGGAAGTGGGTGTCCAAAGCCACGCAGGTAGCCACCACGGACTGTGCCAGGTCGGGCTGACCCGTGAAGTCGTATTCGAGGAGAGGCAGTCGCATCCTGCGGTAATGCAGGTCTGCCGTCTCCAGTCTTCCCTCCTTCTCCTTGGAGAGGGTGGTGCGGATGCCCAGCAGGCTGAAGATGTACTTGACTGCCGCGTCGCCCTGTGGAGAATGGGCGAGGAGTCCGTTGAGTCGCACGGAAGTGTCGCCTCGGCCAAAGAGAGCCATCAGTTCATACCAATAGGAGGCCGAAGTCCAATCATTCTCTACCGTATATTCCGTGGGCTGGTAGGGGCGTGGACGTACCGTGATGGCACTTTGGTCCATCCACTCCACGTCCGCACCATAGCTTCGCATCACCTGGAGCGTCATGTCGATATAGGGACGGGAGATGATGCGGCCCTGCAGATGGAGGGTAAGTCCCTTCTCCATAACAGGGGCGATGAGCAGCAGGGCCGTGACGAACTGTGAACTGATGTCGCCCGCCATCTCTATCTTGCCACCCATGATGGGCTTGCCGGTAATTCTCAGCGGGGGAAAGCCCTCCTCGCCCTCATAGGCGATCTCGGCACCAAGCAACCGGAGCGCATCAACCAGTTGCCCAATGGGGCGCTGGCGCATCCGCTCCGAACCGGTGAGGGTGTGCTCTCCGGGCGTGATGGCCAGGTAGGCGGTGAGGAAGCGCATTGCCGTGCCTGCCGGTCCAATATCGATGTGGGAGGGGAGGAGGCGCAAGGCGTCCTTGAGCACCTGGGTGTCATCGCAGTCGGACAGATTGAACGGTGTCGGCGCGCCAGGCGTAAGTGCCTGGATGATGAGGGCGCGGTTGCTGATACTCTTCGAAGCGGGCAAGTTGACATCCGCTTGGAGAACATGGGGAGGATCTATGATGTAATGCATTTTAAGCCTTGTTTGGGTCCTTACTCACCCGCAAAGGTACTATTTTTAGGGCAAAACGGCAAAAAAAGCCCGAAAAGTTTTGCTGGTTTCAAAAATCTTAGTACTTTTGCACCCGCTAAACAGAAAACGGGATGTAGTTCAGTAGGTTTAGAATGCCGGTCTGGGGGACCGGTGGTCGCTGGTTCGAGTCCAGTCATCCCGACTTCTTTATAAGTTTCGAGCGACTCCTTGTTGGGTCGCTTTTTTTGTGCCTATTCCTTCGGGATGCTTTCGGGATCGCTTCGGGATGCGAAGAATCCCATGCTTGAGGAAAACCCGAGTTTTTCTGAGAAGTCTGTGCGTTGGGGCATCTTGCGCTTTTGTGGATCGCCCTTTCAAAGAACAGACCGAGACCCTTTCTGAGAATTATCAGAAAAAGTCCCGGTCCATGCATTATACCTTATATATATAGTATATCAGATGATGCTCGTCTTGCGCGTCCACTCCAGGATTTCGGGGATGTAGCCGAAGGCGATGCCCGTCACGGTATCGGCGCAACCGTAATAGACCGCCACGCGTCCTGTGGCAGGGTCGTGGAGCTCGGCACAGGGGAAGCAGACGTTGGGCACGTCGCCCACACACTCGTAGAGTTTCTGCGGCGAGATGAGGTAGGGACCACTTCGGTAGATAGGCTTCCAGGGCTCGTCGCGGTCGAGGAGCGCCGTGCCGAAACTATAGACGTAGCCATTGCAGCTATGGAGCACGCCATGGTAGAACAACAGCCATCCCTCGCTCGTCTCGATGGGGATGGGACCTGCACCAATCTTCATGCATTGCCATGCACTCTTCTCGAAGGCTGCGGGAGCCATCACGTGGCGGTGGCGACCCCAAAACTCCATGTCGGGCGACTCGCTATAGAAGATGTCGCCAAAAGGCGTGTGTCCCGTGTCGGACGGGCGGGAGAGCATCGCAAAGCGACCGTTGATCTTTCGGGGGAAGAGCACGCCGTTGCGGTTGTAGGGCAGAAAGGCGTTCTCCAGTTGGTGGAACGTCTTGAAGTCCTTCGTCCACGCCACGCCGATGGTCGGGCCATGATAGCCGTTGCACCAGGTGACGTAGTAGCGGTCTTCTATGAAGGTGACGCGCGGGTCGTAGCCATAGACCCACTCGCCTATCTCTTTGTCCTCACACTCGAAGCGGAGCGGGTTGGGGTCGATGTCCCAATGGAGGCCGTCGTCGGAGAAGCCCACGTGGAGCACCATGCGGCGGTTGGTGTCGTCGCAACGGAACACGCCCGCGAAGCGATTGCCGAAAGGTACGACGGCAGAATTGAAGATACTATTGCTCGTGGGGAGCAAGTCGCGCGGGATGATCGGGTTCTCCGAATAGCGCCACATGGGGGCGTTGCTGTCGGCGGGGCGGTCTTGCCACGGCATATTGGGGAGGGCGTTGCCCTCGATGATGAGTTTGCTCATATTCTTCTTGTTTGTTATTGGTCAGTTGTTGTTGGCGACTATGAGAGGTGGACGCGCCCGTTGTCCAAAGGGAGGATGGCGCACCCACATTTTCCCTCTTATTTCTTGGGCTCAGGATAGGTGAACGGCACGAACCAGGTGATGAGGAGCGCGGGGATGGCGCACAGGAGCACCACGAGGAAGAAGGTGCGGTAGCCCAGGGCGTCGCTGAGGTAGCCGCTGAGCATGCCTGGAAGCATGACGCCCAGGTTCATGATGCCCGAGGCAAAGGCGTAGTGGCTCATCTGGTGCTTGCCCGGCGCTATCTGCTGCATCATGAAGAGCGTCAGTCCGACAAAGCCGAATCCATAGC
>ULXI01026575.1_pt1 | contig 12845 bp, 10 predicted proteins | sample 1961181 | NCBI WGS metagenome assembly ULXI01 (sample SAMEA4835835, study PRJEB28245) | human gut metagenome | biome: gut microbiome; material: fecal sample | place: Denmark | collected 2008 | reverse complement strand
CATCACCGCCGTTTCTGCCGGAGCCTGCAATATCTTATCATATATGTCTGCCCAACCGCTGCGCACACGTCAGATTATCGAGCACTACGTCACCGACAAGCGTTACTTCAGTGTGCGCAACTGGATTAAAAGCGGCAGCATCTTCGGCTTTGACTTTATCTTCAATGAGCTTCCCAAACAACTGCTCCCCTTTGACTATGCAGCCTACCGTGCCTATCCCGGCGTACTGCAGGTTGCTGCTACCGATATCGTTAATGGCGAAAGCGTCTGGTACGACCAGGAAGCAATGGGGCAGGACTTTATTCCTGTGCGCGCTTCTTCCTCCATGCCTTTCGTTGCCCCTGTAGTCAAGCATGAAGGACGTGCGCTGCTCGACGGTGCGTTGCTGGCACCCATTCCCTACCAAAAAGCACTCGACGCAGGTTACGAAAAGCTAATTGTCGTGCTCACACGCAACGAAGGATACCGCAAGAAAAAGGGCGTGCCCAAATTTCTGCTTAAATCAGTGTACAAAAAATATCCTAAACTGTGGGATATCATGGAGCAGCGTCCTAAGCTCTACAACGAGCAGCTGGAGGCTGTCGAAAAAATGGAACGTGAGGGCAAGGCTGTCATCATACGCCCGCAGATTCCGCTCACAATTGATAAATTTGATATCAAGCCGCACAAGCTGCTGGCACTGCATGACCACGGCATCGGCTGCGGACTTGCTGCAATCGATAGAATAAAAGAATTAGAACAGCAATAAATTCTTTTATCAAAACTATATTCAGTGTATAATATATCCTATAATAAGGAATAACAAACAATCCATTCTTTATTCCTTGGAGGTTCATATGAAAATAAGGCTAGGCGTTATCGGCGAAGAAGAGAACATAAACATCTTTCAGGAAGTCATAGAAGAATATAATGACTACGAAATTTATACATTCATTGATGCCGACGGAACACATACACTGAATATTATCGACAACCACCAACAGAACGTTGACTCCTGGCTCGTCTTTGACCAGATAAATCATCTGCATATAAAAAATTGGGGCAAAGCACAAAAGCCCGTCTACTACATTCCTTACCGCGGTGCCAGCTTTTATAAGACACTCTGCACTGCTATTTACCAAGGCTTTAAAATAGATGAATTAAGTATAGATACAATCCCCTATTATGACATTACCCGCGCTCTGGATGATATGCAGATAAACTATAACGTTATCAATCATTTATCCGATGAACATGGTGCCTTATCGCTCAACGGATATGCTGCTTTTCATCGTGAGCTCTTTAAAAAAGGCATCACTAAAGCTGCTGTCACCAGAAGCTGCTATATCAAAAACTTATTGGAATCAGAAGGCATCCCTGCCTTCTGTATCATGCCGGTGCGTGTCACTGTACGTAATATTTTAAACGTAATTTTAACGCAATTCCGTATAAAAAAACTCCGGGAAGGCCAAATTGCCGTGCAGGTATTCAGCTTTAATCTGCTGGGAGATAAAGATAATTTTTATTCCGTAGATGACTTATACAGCCGGGAAATCGCTATCTCGCAAAAGCTTATCAGCTACACCAAAAACATCAGCGGCTCATTGAAGCCCGCCAACGAAGGTAATTTTTATATTTTCACCACGCGCGGCAGCTTAGAGCAGCTCACCAACAGCTTCACCAGCCTGCCCGAACTGCCGATTCTGCACGATTTAGGTAAAAGCCTGCGTGCCTGCGGTATCGGCATAGGCAACAGTGCCCGCGAAGCTGAATATAATGCCGTTATTGCTTTAAAGCATGCTTGCTCCGACCAGAAAGGCAGCTGGTATGTCGTACTTGACGACAAAACAATCAGCGGTCCTTTAGGAAGCTCACAACAGATAGATTATCAGTATTCCTCCGCACAGCTGGAAGCAGTAAGTAAAAAAACATCTCTCAGCCAAGCCACCTTAAGCAAAATTTGCCATGCATTAAAAATTTACGGACGTGATGAGCTTAATGCGCAGGAGCTTGCCACTATACTGCAAATCCTGCCCCGCAGCGCCCGTCGCATTCTCACCTGCCTGACGGAGCATGGTTATGCGGAAGAAATCCGCTCGGAAATGTCTGAAACCAAAGGACGCCCACGCAAAATATACAAAATAAAATTATAAATACCCCTCCAAAGACTGAGGTTCAGCACTAAACTGTAATCTCAGTCTTTTTATTTTTAAATTATATACACATACATCTCCTATTGACACACTGGGTGAAAAGAGGTATTCTTTAATAAAGGTCTTAGCCTTTATTAGTCTTTTATTATTTTGAGGGGGCAAAAACAATGTCAGATAAATTATTAGACAAAAACAAAATTTGGCAGCAGATAGACGCCGAAAAGGAAAACATGCTGCAGCTTTGGCAGGAATTAGTTAACGTTGATTGCGGTTCCGGCAACAAAGCAGGCGTTGACTTCATCGCACAAAAAATCGAAGCCATTTTAAAAATACTTGGCTTTACTACAACTCAGGTAGAATTTGAAAAAGCAGGCAACACACTTGTCGGCAAAATTGGCGATACCAGTAAAGATTTTATCGTTTTATTAGGCCACATGGACACCGTATTCAAGGACGGTACAGCAGCAGAGCGTCCGTTTAAAATTGCTGACGGAAAAGCCTACGGCCCCGGCTGCCTTGATATGAAGGGCGGCATTGTTATCATGCTGACAGCTTTAAAAGTACTTTTGGCAAACAAATATGCCAAGCATGGTATTAAAGTAATCCTTGCCGGCGATGAAGAGGTTGCTCATTACTTAAGCAATGCCTCCGAAACCATTTTGGCAGAAAGCAAGGGTGCATTGGCTGCATTTAACTTTGAAACCGGTTTCCTGGATCAGGGTGTTGTCACCAGACGCAAGGGCAGATACGAATTTACCATGGAAGCCTATGGCCGCGGCGCGCACGTAGGCAATGACCCGCAAAACGGCCGCAGCGCCATCATTGAATTAATGCATAAGGGCCTTGATATCGAAGCTTTAACCGATTTCGACAAGGGTATTAACTTTAACGTAGGTTTATTCGAAGGCGGTACAGTCAGCAACGCCGTCCCGGATTACGCAAAATTAACCTGCGACACACGCTATACCGACTATGCTTTACTGGAAGAAGTATTGCCAAAATTGCAGGCTATTGCGGCTAAGCAATACGTTCCCGATACCAAAACTGTTCTCAAGACTGTTACGGAATTCCAATCCATGGATGAGGTTCCCGGCACAGCTGCTTTGCTTAAATTAGTACAGGAAGCAGCAGCAGAATGCAATTTACCGCAACCTACAGCCAAAGCAGTCGGCGGCGGCAGCGACAGTGCCTATGCTACGGCTGCAGGCGTTCCTACAATCTGCGCTCTCGGCGTACAAGGCGCACGCAACCATACGGCAGAAGAATTTGCTGTTGTAGATACTCTCTTCAGCAGATGCAAACTGTTTGCCACTATCATGCTTAATATCTGAGGTAAATAATTAAGCTTGCAGATGCCTTATTAGCATCTTACATATCATATTCTTCCTACATACCCCTAAAAAGTATCGTCCCGGCATTTTTTGCCGGGACGGTACTTTTTTATGTCTGTTTTACACTTTTGTATTTAATCCTCAATAATCAGACGTCCCTCAATCTCACGTTTGAGATGCTGATGCGTCATAAAGTATTCCTCAATCACATCGCGATACGAGGTCGCCAGCACGCGTACTCTGCCGTTGGCTTCGGCCTCCTCCAGCGTAATATCCAAAAACGGCTTCATGCTACTGTAGTGATATTTGCACAGACCAATCTTATAAATCTGCTGCGCGCCCAATGGCTTGCCATCCAGCGTCAGCTCTTTGAAGCATTGGCCGCTGCGGCTCCATACTACATGCATTCCCTGCGACAGCTGATAAAATTCCGTATGCTCGCCAGTAAAGGCCTCCTCGCGCAGGAAGCGCTTAATCATGCGCGTCAGCTGCTCACCGGTAACCGGCAGCATATACACAACTTCATCATAGGGGAAGCATTCGGTAAAGTCGCTGTACAACACTACCGGTCCCAGATTATAGCTGCGGATTGCACCGGAGCCCATCAGCATAACATCGATGCCTAGGCTCTCCTGCAGCGCATCCGCTACCAGGCTGCCAAGAGGAGTTTCCTGAATTCGGGAAGGATGCTCCAGCTTGCGGGCAAAGCGGGTAACCAGTCTGCCGTACTTTTTATCTGTCAAATCCTTGTAATGCATAATGAAGTTTTCCAGACTCTCATCACGTGGGCAATGGGTTTCATCAATAGGTACAGTCGACCAGGTGTAGGTATCCACCGCATTCAGGTCGGTATCTACCATGATATCAAAACGACCGATCTGGTCCGTGCCTGTTCCGGCCTGTACGATTAATATATCATTAACCTTTACCGGATGCTCTAAAAAGGTATGCGAATGACCACCGATAATAACGTCAACACCCCAAGCGGGATCAAGCATTGCCGCCAGTTTTTTATCCTCTTCGAAGCCGATATGCGTAAGAATAATCGTAAAATCGATATCGATTGGATTGTAGGTATTACAAATACGGCCGATTTCCTCTGCCGCCTCGCAGATATCTACAAAGGAACCGATTACCTTATCCATCTTCGTCTGCGCCAGTACGTCCTCGGTAATGATGCCAATGAAGAGAATCTTCATACCATCGATATGCGCGATATAAAACGGCTGGAAAAGACGCTTATTATTCGTGCGGATGTGAAAGTTCGCATTGATAATCGGGAAGTTAGCGCATTTTTCGATGAACAGCAGATGCGACAGACCGTAATCTACCTCATGATTGCCAATGGTCACAACGTCCGGTCCCAGCAGATTCATAATCTCAATGGTCGATACGCCCTTGTATTCCGCATCAATTACGGAGCCACGGAACATATCTCCGGCGATGCAGTAGATAACATTCTCTTCTTCTGCTCTTACCTTATTGATGTAGCCGGAAAGCATGGATACGCCGCCGACAAGCTTATTATCAATTCTTTCAGCCAGAAAATCACCATGCAGGTCATTGGAATGTAAGAGTGTCAGCTTTTTTAAATTTTTCATAGTAGCACCTCATTTCCTGCAGTTACTGTATTTTTGGTAATTTTATTATAAGGTAAACCCGGCAATTTGCCCCTACCCCAAAAGCGTTTTTCGGGTAGGAAGAAGCAAATTTTTTATTATTTTCGGCTATTTTTCCATCTGCTTTACTTTTCGGCCGATACATAGTATGATATTTTCATCTGAACTTATCAATTTATCCAATATACCGAATTTCATTATAGTCAAAAATTATTCTTGGGCTTTTCTGTCAGAAAGGATTTTCTGCTATGCTAACCTACAGCTTTGCCGACTTACAGGGAGAGAGCATGTACGCTCATCTTTACAAATGCATCAAAAATGATATCACCAACGGCATCCTGCATGCCGATGAAAAGCTGCCATCCAAGCGCATGCTGGCCAAAAATTTAGGCATCAGCCTCATCACCGTGGAAAATGCCTACGCCCAGCTCGTTGTCGAAGGCTACATCTATTCGCAGCCCAAGCGCGGTTACTATGTAGCGCGCATTGAGCAGCAGCCTCTGCCGGTAAAAGCAGAACGCAAAGCAGCGCCGTCATTTAAAACACAAGCAACGGCGCAAAGCGTCAGCTTCGCCAAAAGCAGCGTTCCGCCGGACACCTTTCCCTATAACATCTGGGCACGCCTTTTGCGCCACACGCTCACAACTGCGGACGAACACGCCCTCATCAGCGACACCAGCGCCGGCGGCGTTTTGCCGCTGCGTCAGGCGCTCGCCCGACATCTTTACCAGTTCCGCGGCCTGAACGTTGCACCCGAACAGATTATCATCGGTGCAGGCACGCAGACGCTGTATAACCTTATCGTACAGCTTTTGGGACGCAGTCACGTCTACGCACTGGAAAACCCCGGATATCCGCAGCTGGCAGCAGCTTATCAGGCCAACGATGTTTTCTGCCGTTATCTGCCCATGGACGCACAGGGCATCCGCGCCGACGTTCTGGAAAACAGCGGTGCCGATATTCTGCACATCAGCCCTTCGCACCAGTTCCCGACAGGTATAGTCATGCCCGTCAGCCGCCGCTACGAATTGCTGCGCTGGGCAGCAAAAAAAAGCAGTCGTTATATCATCGAAGATGATTACGACTGCGAATTCCGCCTGTTCGGCAAGCCTATTCCGCCATTGCAGAGCATTGATACCGAAGAAAAGGTTATCTATATCAACACCTTTTCCAAAACACTGGCACCAACCTTCCGTATCAGCTACATGCTGCTGCCACCGCACCTGGCATCGCTCTTTTATGACAAACTGGGCTTTTATTCCTGTACTGTATCTAATTTTGAGCAGTTTACGCTCGCTAAATTTATCGAGGACGGTTACTTTGAACGCCACATCAACCGCATGCGCACCTACTACCGCAGCAAGCGCGACCGTCTGCTGCAGTATCTGACGCAGTCCGCTGTTGCGCCTGCACTTACGGTAGAAGGCGAGGACAGCGGTCTGCATTTTCTGCTGCATCTTGCTACCGACGCTAAGGATTCCCGGCTTGTGCAGGCTGCAGCCGCCAAGGGCATTCAGATTAAATTTCTTTCGGACTTTTATCATGAAAAGGTCGGTGACAGCTCGCACACCCTGCTGATGAATTACACCGGTCTGGCGGATGATAAACTGTATCCGGCCTTGGACACACTGTTTACCGTGTTTAAGCCTTATCTGAAGCTGTAATTATTTCGCAGCGCACAGGCTGACAAAATATTCGTGGATAGCCGTACTTTTTGCTAAGTCCAGCTCCGGATGAAAGGCCAGCGCCAGCTGCTTGCCGTACTGTGCCGCCACAATGTGCTCATCCACTGCAGCAAGCACCTCTACGCCTTCACCCACGCTGTCAATATACGGCGCACGGATAAAGGTCATCGGCACCTTACCCAGCTTGCCGAATTCAGCCTCGGTAAAAAAGCTGCCCAGCTGTCTGCCGTAGGCATTACGCTTAACAGTAATCGGCATGGTTGCCAAATGTACCTTGCTGTCGTTCGTCAGCTTTTTCGCCAACAGAATCATACCTGCGCAGGTTGCCAGTACCGGCAAGCCCTGCGCTATTTTTTTCTGCAGCGGTACAAACATACCAAGCTCATGCAACAGCTTGCCCTGTACCGTACTTTCGCCGCCCGGCAGGACAATGCCGTCCAGGGGCTGCTCCAAATCCGGCAGCTGACGCAGCTCTACAGCTTCCGCACCCAACTGACGCAAGGCCTGCACGTGCTCAATAAACGCACCCTGCAGTGCTAAAACGCCGATTCTCATTATTTACCACGCTCCGCCATCAGCAGCTGAATTTCCTGCTCGTTGATGCCTACCATAGCTTCGCCCAAATCCTCGGACAGCTCTGCCAGCATCTTAGCATCGTTGAAGTTGGTTACTGCTTTAACAATAGCCTGCGCACGCTTTGCCGGGTCGCCGGATTTGAAAATACCGGAGCCTACGAATACGCCCTCGGCACCCAGCTGCATCATCAGTGCTGCATCCGCCGGAGTTGCTACACCGCCTGCCGCAAAATTTACTACCGGCAAACGTTTATGCTCGTGTACATAAACTACCAGATCATATGGTACCTGCAGCTCTTTGGCAGCGTTGAACAGTTCGTTTTCTTCCATCGCAGCGATTTGCGCAATTTGCTGATTCATTTTGCGCATATGACGTACTGCCTGTACAACGTCACCGGTACCGGGCTCACCCTTGGTACGGATCATGGATGCACCCTCATTGATGCGGCGCAGCGCTTCGCCCAAATCCTTGGCACCGCAGACAAACGGTACGTTAAACTTCGTTTTGTCGATATGGTAAACATCATCAGCCGGAGAAAGCACCTCGCTCTCGTCGATATAGTCAATCTCCAGCGCCTCCAGAATCTGCGCTTCTACAAAATGACCGATGCGCACCTTTGCCATAACAGGAATAGAAACTGCGTTTTGAATTTCCTTAATCAGCTTCGGGTCGCTCATGCGTGCTACGCCGCCTGCTGCACGGATATCTGCAGGAATCTTCTCCAGCGCCATAACAGCACAGGCACCTGCTGCCTCCGCAATACGCGCCTGCTCCGGTGTCGTAACATCCATAATTACGCCGCCCTTTAACATCTGTGCCAGCTGTGCATTTAATTTATAACGTTCGTTCATTGTGAATACCTCCAATATATATGCAAATAATAGGTTATGTGTAGTATTATACCTGCATCTGAGCTTATTAGTATATTCATTTCTCGTCAATTTACTATGCTCAGTTTTAATATCGGTATTTTCACAGCTTACACAAACATAATGCTAAGCAACGCATGAAGCGTTGCCGCAGACAGCAAAAAAGCAGTCGCTCTATCATCAACGATGATGGCGACTGCTTTTGCGTATCTTCAGCAAGCTCCATACTGCATTTACATATCTGTCTTCTTCATAACAACGGCATTAGCATTTTACAACTGCCGGATGCCATTACTTTAACATCTGGCCTCACATTTTTATGCAAAACTGAACTCTTATTACTGCACTATATTTAATTATAAACGTACTGCACTTTATAGAGCATTCAACAAAAATTTAATGCCGGTAATCAGCACCAGCACGCTCGCCAGCTTCATCAAAATGCCGGACTGCAGCCTTTGCGCCAAAGCTACACCGCCCTGAGCACCGACAAAGGCACCCGCACCAATCGCCAAGCCGCTGGTCCACACAATATGCCCCAGCATAGCATGCGAAACTAAGCCTGCAAGCGAGGAAACTGCCAAAATGCAGGTAGAAGTAGCAATGGCCACGTGCACCGGGAAATTCAGTACATAAACCATAAAGGGAACGTGGACAATACCGCCGCCTATGCCCAAAATGCTGGCTAAAAAGCCCACACCGACGCTGCAAAGAACGCCCAGTTTCCAGTTATAGACTTCCGGCACCACGCCGGCCATCTTACCCGCCGCCTCCTTATTGGCCTTACGATACATATTTATCGCTGCCAGCACAAAGAAAGCGCCAAACACCAGATAAAAAAGCCTGCCCTGCAGATATTCTGCGGCATAGCTGCCTAAAAATGCACCGGGAACGGTAGCCACGGCAAATTTCAAGGCCGCATCTACGCAAACCTTCTTCTGCCTGACATAACCCCAGGTCCCCGAAACAGCATTCAGCAGTACCACCAGCACCGAAGTACCGATGGCCAGCTGCGGCTCATAATGCCAAGCAAACACCAGAAGCGGTACAATCACCATACCGCCGCCAATGCCTAAAAGCGCCCCCAATAAGCCAACTAAAATACCTAAGGCCAAAAAGCCTGCTACTTCCATCTGCATCCCTCTCATTCTCTCATAATTCTCATTGCAGATTAGCTTAGTTTTTTTAAATCTCTCGTCGGTCAAAATCATCTTTTGACCTGTATTCTCATATATTCCGCAAGTATTCAAAAACAATTGCGGAACAGCAAATATTTTACACCTAAATAATCAAAAAAGGAAGTACCTGTGATATAAATTACTTAGGAAAAGTTAATTTTTCCCAGCTACCGCCAGCCAGGGCAGCATCATGCCCTTGCAGCCGTCAAGAGTGGAAGGTAACAGGGCTCACAAGAAAAAGCGGCAGCCGCCACCGGCGACTGCCACATGCATCAGCTTCGCTCTGAAATTATTCGGCAACTACCATAACCTTGAAGTTAGCGGTTACATCGGTATGCAGCTTAGCAACAGCGGTGTATTCGCCTAAGCCCTTAACTGCGGATTTCAGCTCGATTTTACGACGGTCAATGTTCAGACCAGTTTGCTTAATCAAAGCTTCGGCAACATCCTTGGAGGTTACGGAGCCAAACATTTTACCGTTTTCACCCACGCGTACCTTCATGGTTACTACAACCTTTTCTACCTGTGCGCCCAAAACAACAGCCTCATCCTTAGCCTGAGCTGCACGATGCTTAGCGGTTGCCTGGTCCTGTTTAGCCTGGTTGAGGTTAGCTGCGGTAGCTTCCTTAGCCAATTTACGCGGCAGCAGGTAGTTGCGGCCATAACCTTCGGCGGTTTCTACGATTTCACCTTTCTTGCCTAAGCTTTTAACATCTTGTAAAAGAATTACTTTCATCTGTTCGACACTCCTCTAACTGTTTTTTAGTCAGCGCGATAATCTGCGCTTCTACATCCCTGGCACGTTTATTTGCCAGCTGCACACCGGCCACCGTCTGATGACCGCCGCCGCCCAGCTCTTCCATAATTACCTGCACATTGACGCTGCCGTCACTGCGGGCACTTATGCTCAGGGAACCATCTTTATATTCAACAATTGCCATACCTACAGCTACACTCTCAATAGTAATCAGAGTATCCGCTGTCTGTGCGGCAAGCACGGAAGACATAGTATCATTATCTGCATTACGCATAATTGCAATAGATAAACCCGGTATCGGCATTCTTGCTCCGGCTATCAGCTTAGCCTTCTGCTGTACAAAGCTCAAATCATCCTTAAACAGCTGGCGTATCAGATTCGGGTTGGCACCGCAGCGGCGCAGCAGAGCGGCAGCCTCAAAGGTACGCTCGCCTGTCTGCACATTGAAGTTTTTCGTATCCAGTACAATACCGGCATACAAGGCTGTTGCCTCCGCCGGCGTAATATCCAGCCGGTCATCAAAGTAACCAATCAGCTCCGTTACCAGCTCACTGGTGGACGAGCTGGAAGGCTCCAGATAAAGCAGCGTTGTATCACCGATAATATCCTCGGCACGACGATGATGGTCAATGATAATGCGGTTTTTGGAAGCCTGCAGCACAGCCTTGCTGGCAGAAAGCACCTCACGGTGATGGTCGACGATAACCAAAAGGCTCTTATTGGTAATCAGCGGCAAAGCATCGGCACCGCTCCGCATAATATCTATATACTTTGTTTCGTTAGCCGAAAGAATGATATTCTCATTATCCAGCACCTCGGTAATACGCTTATAATAGGCGTTATGCTCGCTGCTGACAATATAGGTTTCCTTGCCCAGCGACAAGCCCAGCTTAGTCATACCAATGGTAGCGCCGATAGCATCATAATCCTCATTAACGTGTCCCATAACAAAGATACGGTCAGCCTGCAGCATCTGCTCATGAATCGTCTGCGCCACGATGCGGGCACGTACACGCGTACTTTTGGCACCGACACTGCTCGTGCCGCCAAAGAACTGCGTATTCTTATCCTTCATAACAACAGCCTGGTCACCGCCGCGGCCTAATGCCAGATAAAGGCTCTTATTGGCATTGCCGATAAGCTCCTCCAGCGTAACACCGTCGCAGGCTACACCTATACTTACAGTCGGCGGTATTTTATTGCCGCTGCGGATTTCGCGAACCTTATCGAGAATCATGAACTTATCTTCCATCATATCCATTACGGCAGACATGGAAAAGCCCATCAGACTGCTTTCCTTGTTCATGCGGCAGATAAAGCCCTGCTTGGAGGCAGCCCACTTAGTCAGCAGCTCGTTGATTTCGCCATTTAAGTTGGCCATATTGGTTTCGCTAAGACCGCGCATAACCTCTTCGTAGTTATCAAAGCGCACATAAGCAAGACACAGCTTATCATTGCTGTATTTCTGGCGCAAGAGCTCAAAATCCGTGATATCCGTCAGATACAGCATCAGACCGCTGGAGGTGTTTTCTTTTTTGCTGTGACGCTCCTGCGTCTCTACGCTGTAATAGCGCATACGGTAATAGTGATCCTCAATCTGGATAACCTGCTCCCCGTCACGCACACGCATCAGCTCAAAAGCATTCTGTGCCAACGGCAGAATTTCCTCAGGCTTTTTTCCCTCCAGATTACTTTTGCCGGTCCATGCGGCAAATAATTCATTTTTCCATTGCAGCTTGCCATCTTTGGAAAAAACTGCAATGCCTACATCCAGCTTGCGCACCGCAAAATGGTTGGTACGTTCAATATTGCGGATAATATTATCCAGATAACTGCTGAAGAAGATTTCCCTGTTAATAAGATTCTGGCGGCTGAAATAATAGATAACGCAAAAAAGAATCAGTGCAGGAAAAATCAGCTTGGGCTGCAGATAGCAGACCAATACTGCCAGCAGCACAATTATCAGCAAATAAATATTAGTATCCGCTTTGGAATTCATATTCCGGTTAAACCTACTGAACATTATTTTCACCTCAAATCCGGCACAGCTGCCGAACTTTACCTTTGTTTTCTGAATCTGCTTGCAGGACGGATTTTCCTGAAGTCCATAACAATATCAAAGGCACCTACATAAACCATAATCTGGGTAAAGATAGGCACTATAAAGAGCAACGCTATACCGATATTGGCCCACCAGCGCGGCTTATGCTTTGTTTCTACAAACCAGTACAGCAGCACGATGCCCTGCAAAACCAGCACAAAGCTGCAGACTGTCTGCACATTGACAGACAGTGTATACATCCAGCTTGCCTGATCATGCTGATAGTAATAGGTTACCGCAAACAAAGACGCAGCATAAGGCCACAAAATCCATCTGGGAACCTGCAGCATTGTAAACGGAGGAAAGGCTTGAAAGCTTTCGCCCAGCTTCGTAAGAATCTTTTTGGCAGCCATATAGTTCACAAAGGCCATCAGTGGCGCACACATCAGAAAAGCACCCGGCATAATAATGCGCATCATACGCAGCATTTCGGCATAACCGTCGACAGTCTTTTTGATATCGGCCTCGCTCATGCCATGCTCGCGGTAATAAACCGTCAGCTGCTCCAGGCTTTGGTGGAAGGAGCTGAACATCATCTCAATCGGGTCAATGCCCAGTACCCAGAAGCTCAGCACAATATTCAGCACCAGCGCAATT
>ULXI01001961.1_pt1 | contig 12934 bp, 11 predicted proteins | sample 1961181 | NCBI WGS metagenome assembly ULXI01 (sample SAMEA4835835, study PRJEB28245) | human gut metagenome | biome: gut microbiome; material: fecal sample | place: Denmark | collected 2008 | reverse complement strand
CTGCCCGGCTGGTGGAGCGGCTGCGTGGAGAAGAAATAGCGCCGGGACGTCAGCGCCAGACGGCGGGATCCAATGGCGAAGCCCGCTTCACGATCCACATGGGTAATGACAAAATCGATCTGAGCGCCCGGCATGTTCCGTAAAACGAACGCTGGGCGTTCGTCGTTTTCTGCCCACATTTCCGTTTCGGGAATCAGAATGCGGGCGCGGAACGGCACGACGACCGCGCAGTACATCCGCTTGGTCTCTATCTGACCGGTCTGTGCGCTGCGGATGGTCATGGAATGCGGATCGACGCCGATGATCGTGCCGCGCATGACACTTCGGCTGCGGAAGGAGGCGTAGATCGTGTTCCACTCCTGCCGCTGTTCCGGAGAAAGATCCTGATCGAGCGCACGGAAGTCCAGATCGTAGAAGGATTTCTTCTCTGGTTTGCTTGGTTCTGGCAGTTCTTCCGCTGCGCTCGATTCTTCTTCGCCGTATGGCTGCACGGGTTCTTCGATTTGCGGCGCCAATCCGGGCCGTTCTGCGGGGGTGAGTTCTTCAATGTCGGTGATTTCCGGCTGCACAGTTTCCTCCTGCAGCACTTCGGGTTCGGCTTTCTTTCTGGGCATATGTAGTTCCTCCTAAAAATTATTTTCTGGCAAAGAAGCGGTGCGTGCCGTTTTCTTGCCGGATCGCAAAAATGACGGGTCTGGTGTATGGAAATGTCTCTGGTCGGATGTCATCGGGCAGCAGAACGATGATCTTTTCGTCCTGCCGGATCTCATGCTCCGGCGGCGGATCACTGCCGGACACGATGACAAACTGCTTGAAGCTGGGTTCTCCTAGCGAAAAGCGGAGCAGGATATGTTGATCTACGGCGTAAAAATCCTCCGGCTGCGTCGCGGACAGCTCCAGCATTACGGCAATGGCTTCTATCCGCTGTGTGATAGGATTCTCTCCGGTTCGTGTGACAATGCCATCTGCGATTTGCAGCAGTCCGCCCATCTGCATCTGGCGTACACAGGCACCGGTCACACGCACGGCATCATCGAGCGAAGAAAAGGCAAATATCTTTTGCAGCAGAGCGGCAAGCTGCCGCTGCTCCGCACAGCCGAGCTGTTCCAAGACTGCCAGCAGATACTTTTGCTGTTTTGTCAGCAGCATCAGCCTCGCCCCTTTCCCGGCGGCGAGCGCAGCGAATTGAGGTACGGATCGACCAGCAGATCGCTCTCTGTTTCCGTGATGCAGTTGTAGATCGTGGACATGACATACTTCGTAGAATCGCGGACAGGCACGTCCCGGTTCGCGTGCAGCTTGATCTCCGCTTCCTGCAAAACGAAATAGTTCAGCAGATGCAGCCGCGACCGCACCCGGCTTTGCGGCAGAACAGCCTGCCCGATGCGCAGATTGTCCGAGTAGAAAAGCCGCTCGATGGCGTTCTCAAAGACACGCGCCACCTCCGGCTCGAAATACGAAAGCTCACAAGCATCCAGAATGCCCGTGAGCTCTTTTTCATCGTTCGCCGGTCCGTCCTCCGAAGGTACGGATGGACTGACATCTGAGAAAGCTGTATCAGGTTGACTAAAATCAGTATTACTTGCGCCCGAATCCTGCGGTTCTGGAACATCAGAATCTGCGGTTCTAAAGGCGGGGATTTCGGGGTTCTGGGGCGGCAGATCCCGCGGTTCTTCCGCTTCAAGAAGCGCAGAATCCGCGGCTCTGGAACCGCAGGATTCATACGATTCAGAGCAGAACGGCGTACATTCGTAGCTGGGATCGTCGATGGGCGTGACGCTGGCCAGATAGATCTGATTGGCGTCGCCGCGCCCGCAGCGCTTTTCCCAGATGAGCTGAAGCTCCGCCAGCTTGCGAAACGCCGCCGTGACGCGCTGCTCGCAGATGCGAAGCTCCTTCGCCAGCGCTTTGCGGGGAAAGATCACGAACACCTCACCGGCATCATTTACCCAGCCGTTGCGCCGCGAAAGCTGAAAGCGGTTCAGGAGGAAGGTGTACGTCACCTTCGCGTCCAGACTCATATCCGCATAACGCGGGTCGAAAAATAACCATCGCGGCATCTGCATATGCCAGACGTTCTGCACGTCTGTCTGCCGCATGAGCCGGAAACTTGGATGCTCGGTCATCTTGGCTGCTTTCATGGGGATTCCCTCCAAATCAGATAGTTTTACTAAAACAGAAGTTTCGATTGACTTTTTTACAATCGTCTGCCATACTAATAGCATAATTTGAATTAGCATAATCAAGATTATATTAAAGGATGTGAGCCGAAATGAAGTTTATTGGGCGGCAGAGTGAATTGCAGACGCTGGAACAGGAATATCGTCGTGACGGCGGCTTTGTTGTGATCTACGGTCGGCGGCGCGTCGGAAAGACCCGTCTGATCAAGGAATTTATCAAGGAAAAGCCTGCCGTATATTTCCTCGCCACGGAGGAGGTTGAGGCGCAGAGCATGAAGCGAATGGCCGGTGTGATCGCAAGAGCCACGGGGAATGCGCTGCTTGGCAATGTAACATTTTCCGATTGGGCCGACCTGTTTCGTGCAGTCGCTGCATACCAGCCGGATCAGAAAAAGGTGATCGTGCTGGATGAATTTCCATACATGGTCAAAACAAACCCAGCATTCCCATCCATCCTGCAAAATATCTGGGATGAGTTTTTGCAGGACAGCAATATCATGCTGATCCTCAGCGGTTCGCTGATCGGAATGATGAAAAAACACGCACTTTCCTATGACAGTCCGCTCTATGGCAGAAGGACGGCGCAGATCCGTTTGATGCCGCTGCCGTTTACGGCGGTTTATGCCGCGCAGTCCTTGCCCTTCGATCAGGCTGTCCAGCAATATGCGCTGACCGGCGGTGTGCCGAAATATCTGGAGTTCTTTACCGAGCAGGAACCGCTGATCGATCAGATCCGTTCGATCGTGCTGTCCAAAAATGGCTTTCTATATGAGGAACCAAACTTCCTGCTGCGCGATGAGGTACAGACGCCGATCAATTATTTCTCCATCATTCGGGTCATTGCAGATGGCAATCACAAGTTGAGTAAGATCTGCGGCGTTCTCGAACAGGAAAGCCCCTCAATCTCGCCGTATCTGGCAACACTGTCTGAGCTGGGCTTTGTTGTGAAGGACACGCCGATCACGGAAAAGAACCCGGAGCATTCCCGAAAAGGACTGTATTTTGTATCGGACAACTTTACCCGCTTCTGGTTCCGATATGTCTATCCGTATAAGGGAGAACTGGAACTGGACAATCAGCAGATCGTGTTGGACGAGCTGCAAAAGACCTTTATCAGCAGCTTTGTCGCGTTTGCATATGAGGATATCTGCAAGAACATCTTTGCGGAGCTTTGCCGAAGCGGACAGCTTGCGTTCGTTCCCTCCAGAATCGGCTCGTATTGGCACAATGATTTAAACGCCGACACGGAAATCGACGTAGCGGCGGTTGACCGCCAGAATAAACGGCTGTTTATCGGAGAATGCAAGTACCACCAGAAACCGGTCGATCTGCCTGTCCTCACGGCGCTGCAGCAAAAAGTCGCAGCTTCGACTGATCTCCAAAACAGCTTTATCCGGCAAGGCTATCAGGTGCTCTATGGCCTGTTCTCCAAGAGCGGCTTTTCCGACCGGCTGATTGCATTTGCCAAGGAGTGTGACGACCTGCTGCTGATCAATGAAGACCAGATCGTCCGATTATAAACCGCGAATAGATTCCACCGTACACTCCACCATTCCAATCTCGTCATCCTCAGCCAGATCGTAGGCGGGCGGCTGCTCGCTGCGGTCTGGCAGTTTTTCTTTGTTTGCCGGTTTGGGGATGTTTGACGGTTCTTTTTGTGCTGGGGCTTGAGGCTGCTTTTGCGGCGCTGTCTCGGCTTCGTTTCTCCGCCATTCCGGGATGTAGTCAATGACGCGGCAGGTGGTGAGGCCAGCGTAGTCCGGCAGCTCCTCCGGCGTCATTTTATAGAGGAGCGCGGGCTTGTGTCCCTTGAACAGCGCCAGACACTTCCGGTTTTCCAAGCGCAGGACTTCATCCGGATTCATCAGATCGCGCTGCGTATTGCTTCGTGTCTGGGAGTACGGCCGCGTGGACGAATACACCGGCGAGAACAGCGGCATCATCGGCATCTGGTTATTGAGGACGGAAATCGTCACCTTGCCGCATTTCTCCGAAATGTATTTGGCCGACGTCAGATCGTTGCAGCCCATGTAGAGCGTCTGGTCGAACGTTGCAAGCTGATTCTCCCATTCTTTGCCCGGATACTTTTCCTGCCACTGTGATAAGCTCTGCACCACGATCTGGGCAGACATATTAAAGCCGCGGATGCTGTTCAGGCTGTCCGCCACGCCGTCCAGATAGCCGATGTTGCAGTATTCGTCGAGGCAGAAGTTCGTCAGCACCGGCAGCCGCCCGCCCGCGCATTGCAGACGTGCGAAGTTTGAAAGCTGCGGCAGAGCCAGCGAGAAGAACAGCGAGGACAAAAAGCGGTACGCGCTGTCCTGCGCGGAGATGATGACAAAATACACACAGGGCCGCTTGCCGGGCAGCAGAAGGTCTACATCATGGTTGCGCGTGATCTTATCCACCAAGCGGCTTTGAAAGACCGCCAATCGGTTGCCGAGACCAATGACGATGTTGCCCCAGAGGTTTTCTTTTGCTTTGAGGAACAGGCCGTGCGGGTATTTGGCCGGATGCTCCGGCGGGAGGGCAGCTAACCTGCGGTTGATTTCCTCAATGCTCTCCGTCGCGATCATGCGGTACACATCGCCGAGCCCGCGCTGTTCAATGGGGAGCAAATTCCCGTTTGCATCGCGCAGATTGACGACATAGTGAATGAGCGCCATGAGCAGATTCAGTTCTGCCCGGCTCCAGAAGTCATTTGCTTCTTTTGGTCCCGACGTGTTCTGCACGATCGTGTTCGCTACCGTCTGCACGAGCTGCGGCTGGGTGTCCAGACCGTATAGACAGTTCCAACCGTCCGAGTGTTCCATGTCCAGAAAATTCACAGCTTTCACATAGAAGCCATGCTGCCGGAAATACGGGGAAAGACGTTCAAAAAGCTCGCCCTTCGCATCCGTGATGAACGCGGACTCACCGCGCTTTGCGCAGCCCATGAGGAACGGGATGATAAAGCCTCTGGACTTGCCGCTGCCCGGCGCGCCGATGCAGAGTAAGTTATTATTGTCTCCGGCGACCATCCGGTGCGCAGCGTAGAGCGCGTAAGCGTCCGGATCGTCCGGATGCTTTTTAACTTTGCCGAGGATCATGCCCTCCGTCTTGCCCGCAGGCGACAGCTCCAGAAATTCTCGCATTTCTTTTTCCGTCAGGAAACCGGACGTGCCATGCGTACCGTCCGGGAGAATGTCAAACCCGCGCGGGTCATGCGTGTACTTGTAGCCGGAGAACCAGATGTAGCCTTTTTTCGTGATGAGGCAGATGATCAGCACGATCACCAGCGTCGTCACAATTCCGAAGCCGGTAAATACCGCACCCCAGTTTTTGAACGGGTTCAGCACCCAGATGCTTTTGATTTCTTCGCCCGTTTGATGAAAGGTCGATGCAATTCCGAGCCGCAGAGAATTGAGAAACATCCCATAAAAATACCAGCCGACGATCACGGCTGGCACGCGCGTAGGCAATTTGGTTTTATTTCTTTCGTACCAGCTTTTGAATCTTGCGTCCAGTTTGTCCTCCAGCTTTTCAAGGAGCTTTGAGAGGCGGAACATCCAGAACACTTCCTTCCGATGTGTAAAATGGCAGGTCAGACGGCGTGTATGGCGCGGTGCTTCCAAGCAGCTCCCGCAATGCCGCATCCGTAATCGTAAAGACACGCGCCTTTCCGGTTTCGCGGTAACGGCGGTTCAGAACAGCTTCCACCTGTTCCGGCAGTGCAGCCAGCGCGATTTGGGAGATACCATCCGAACGGGCTGTTTCTACCGCCGCGTCAATGCGCCGCAGATCCATATCCGCCGCCATGACGAATGGGACGCCCTGATACAGAGCATCGTACATCGGCCGGCCAGCGGGCGGTGGAGCGTAATGCGACTTCAGGATGATTTTGGCCAGAAGTTCGCGGTAATTGGGTATGCTCAGAATGCGGAGCTGCAAGCAGCCTGTGCCATTGCACGGCAGCAGAAACAGCGGCAGCTTCAGGCAATCGTAGACCTCGCGGTAGGATTGCAGGCGCGTGTTTTGGATCTCCTGCCCAGCTTCCAGTTCGCCAAGGATCTCCTCATAGCTGGACGCGGCAAAAATTATGGCGCGCTGCTTTGCGGGAATTGCCGCCGTGTGATTTTGAAAGGCTGTCAGCTCATCCGTCAGCGCGACGCAGCCGATACCAGGGCTGACCCAGTGAATCGCGCACATGAGGTCACCGGTATGAAGGAGCGCCGCCACGCGGGTGCTGCCCCACGGATTGGCGCCGCGATTGCGGGCAATCATGGGGAGGAACATCGCCTGTTCGCACAGTGCGGAAACATCTGTCGTAAAAACGGAAACGCCCGCATGATATACGGTGAGCATCAGCTTTGCTTGCCGGATGCGGCGTATGGTATCAGCTGCTTTGTAAGCCGGAGCAACTGCGGCGGGGAGTTTTGGAAAGGCGGCGTCAAGCAGCCGGTTCCCGGCGGCGGTCAGCGTATAGGCTTGCACGGGCTGATAGAGCTTTATCAGGCGGAGGATTTCAAGATTCTGAATCTCTATCTTGGAGAAAGCACCGACCAGATCTTTCGCCTGCACAAATCGGCACCAGCGAAGAAAGCGCAGGATATCAAGGTCGCGGGTCGTAAAAATCATGGCAGCTCCCGTTTTCCTGCGAGGCACCGAAACTGCGCTTGCGCCGGTTCCGGCGCAACCACAATTTCGGCGCTTCTGCGTGACTTTTGGCTGCTTGACCGATGGGTAGCCGTAGATGCCGGGTTTTTGCCGTCCACCAGACGCTTCAAATTACGAAAACGCATGGAATTACAAGCGGCTTGACCCATCGGTTTTTTCCGAGCTTCAGACAAGGCAAAAAGAAGTCGAGGGGCACAGCGCAACGGATGGCTCCAAAGGCCGGTATGCGATCCCTTTTCGATGAAACCGGAGAAATTCTTCCTCCGATTCCGGCAGCACCAGGCTGATATGGCAGACATTCTCCGCGCTGCGGCTGGACATCATGTGGACGGATAGATGGTACTGGTCGTCATCGTCAATGACCAAGCCTTTCAGCGCATTGCTTACGGCTTTCCAGCCCTTGTTGTCCTGATCGAATACGTGCCGGCCATCCACGTCGCTGTGTTCGTCGATCACCAAAAGCATCTGCTTGAAATGCAGGCGGAAATTTGTGCGCTGCATATACGCGGTCAGAAGCTGTCGCACAGTATCCATCAGCCACGTCGCGGGCATATACCGGCAGTGCGGCAAAAGCGTGTCGATCTGCATATGCACCCAGCCCGCGCCCGCGATTTCAATGTGCCCGGACGGAAGCTGGAACTCCAGACCGTCGCGCCGCCCGTATCCGCCAATGCCCGGCATCTGCGTTTCGCAGAGTGCGCGCAGATGGAGTGTCGCGGCCTCAAAGAAATACGCGGTTTCTTCCAGCGTGAGCTGTAATTTTTCCGGGTTCATTTTGCCGCCGTCCGCAACCGCCGTCAGCGTATTGGCTTTCTGCAAAGCCCGGCTGATGACCGACTGGATCTTCTTCATTTCCTTTGCAAAGCGTTCTTCGTTCATGCTTCTCGGTCCTTTCTCTTTAACAAATCTGTTGGCGATGTGGTGATCGCGTCATATTCTTTCTGCGTTGCGTAGAACGCGATGGGTACATGATTATACCCGATGCACAGAAGTCCCTCGCCGCGGCGGAATCTGGTGATTTGGCGTACCTCTTCTTCGGATAGATTGAGCACGTTCTGGATCAGCCGCGCCTCCTGTTCCTCCATCTGCATGACGATCTTGATGCGGCTGGAATCCAGAATGCCTTTGCCGTATTTGCCGTTGTCGAGAGAGAACAGGTCTTGCATACCCTGTGTGGATGTGATCGCGATACCGCCGAGGCCGCGGATGGTCTTGACCATTTCCTGAATGTACCCAGCCGCCAGCGGGTTGGAGTTTGCGCCGACGAGCGACCAGAGTTCGTCTGAAATGAGCGCGGAGAGCTGTCCACCTGCGCCAGAAATGAGGTCGTTCGCAATGTCCGTCGCCCAGAAGATGCCTGGCAGAAGCAGATCGTCGGGCATACCCGACGTGTCAATGACGATATATTTGTTGTCGAGGTTGATCTCATTGCGGCTGCCCATGGCCGAGGCCGAGCCGGTCACATACCGCGCCAGCACGACGGCCAGATGCCGCGTATCCGCGCGCTCCTGCAGCACGTCATACCAGTCCGCCAGAACGGGCATTTCGCAGAAATTCCCGTCCTCGTTCAGAACAGAGGCATTGTCAAACGTGATGCCATAGCGCCGGTAGCACTCGACCAGCGACGTGTCCAGGTAGTTCCGGTCTTCATCGCTGAGATCGCGTTTTTGCAGGCTGTACCAGATGATAAGCCGCGAAATTTTATCCGCCAGAACGGAATCGTCACGGGAAGCAAGCCCCTTGAGGCCCGCGTAGGTGTCGAGCGATTTTCTGCGGATGGCCATGATATTTGGACAGTCCGGCGAAGATGGGGACATTCTCAGATACAGTCCGCCAAGCTGTTCACAGCGCGGACGGAACTCGTGTCCTTTCTTCGGGATGATGTAAATAACACGCTTGCCCTGCTGCCGCAGACGCCCGCCGACACACTGGAGCGTGAACGTCTTACCTGCACCCGACGAGCCGCCGATCCAGATGTTGCCGTTCGTATATTTATAGTCGTCATAGGGGTTCAGAAAGACCGGCGAACGGTTGTACATATTGAGACCGAGAAAGATGCCGTTGCGGTCGGATAACTCATAGGACGCGAATGGGAACGCCGCCGCCACGCCGCTGGTGAGTGCATTCCGACGCGATTTACGCTCAATATCCGGGTCGAGATAGAGAATTGGGAGCATGGACAAAAACGCCTGCTCCTGCTTGTACTCGCACCGGCGGGCGATCATGTCCACAGAGACACACAGCTTTTCTACCGCCGTAACGCGATGCTCCAGCGTCTCCGGATCACCGGCCGTGACCTCAATGAGCGTGTGCATATAGTAAAAATCCTCGCCCTGCCGGTTCATTACGTCTTTTAAGTACATCCCGGAAGAAATGGCGCTGTCCAGCTCCTCAAAGTCCTGCCGGGTGTCCGCAACGTCGCGCATCCGGCTGCGGTTCATCATAGTCTGCTGGGAGATCTTCGCCAGAATTTTCTCCTTGGATTGCTTGTCAAAGTGGAACGAAATACTGACGCCCTCGCCAGCCTCGACCAGCGGGGCCAGCCAGCTTGCGCCGACGGTCGTGGAATAGCCATAGCCCGTGATGTAAAGATAGGCATGAAAAATGCCGTCCACTACAATGTAGTCCCGGCTTTTGGTGTCCACGCTCGTGGGCGAAAGAATGTCCAGAATTGTTGTAGAGCCCGCTTCCAGCTCACTCAAGTCCGGCGTTTCCTCGCCGAACAGCAGGCGCTTGAGAAACGGCTGCTTCTTCGGCTGCTCCTTGACTGGCGGCTTCCCCTCCGTCGGCAAGCCGGGCGGCGGGGCATTTTTGTTCTTGCGGTTCTTTTTCAATCAAACAACCTCCTTAAAGCTAAAACGTACTTTTCACGCTAATATGTCACGTTGTAACAAATATTTCATCTTTATTTTGTCTTTTGTTATTGCGTTTCTGGAATCCTTATGATAAAATATGCATACACTAGATTGTAACTAGTTACGATTTTGGCTTGGGCGTAAGCTCTTTGGGCCACCGCAGGCGGGAAGAATTTCCCGCCATTTTTTATAGCTGGAGAACAGAGCGTAATGAGTGAACTTAGCGTTTTTATTGATGAATCCGGCGATTTTGGGGAGTACAGCATACAGCCCGCGTATTATCTTGTCACATTTGTTTTCCATGATCAAAGGCAAGATATTACTACCAATATTCAACATCTTGAAGAAAGTGTGTCTAATTCTGGTTTCCAACTTGATTATATCCATACGGGACCGGTTATTCGCCGAGAAGAAATTTTCGACTCATATACGATTGACGAGCGTAGAAAACTGATTTATAAAATGCTCAATTTTGTTGTTGCAAGTCCAATTTCCCACCTTACCGTCTGTATTGATAGGAGGCAGGCGCAGGACAAGGTAACTCTTTCAGGCAGGCTAGCGCGTGCGATTAACATAGCAATGTTAGAACACATCGACTATTTTAATTCGTTCGATCGTATTCTTGTGTATTATGATAATGGTCAAAATGAACTCAGTTCGATTTTGAATGCTGTTTTTTCAGTGTTGTTTTCAAACGTTGAGTTCAGAAAGGCAGAGCCACAGAGATATCGACTGCTGCAGGCCGCTGATTTTATTTGTACTGTTGAGCTACTGAAAATCAAGCAGGCAGAACATCGCTTAAGTAAGTCTGAAGAAAAGTTCTTCTATAAACCACAGGAACTCAAGAAGACGTTTTTCAAAAGTGTTGCAAAAAAGCATATTTAGAGGATCGCGGTGTTACTCTGCGGAGGGCACCTAGGGGGAGCGGATGCGTCCGCTCCTCCTTTTCCTTTCATTCTTCATACACCCCATGCACCTCCGTCGTCATATCGAACACGCCTTCCGGGAGCTTGACGCGCAGACTCGTGCCCTTGTTGATGAGCTCATACAGGAGCTTCAGCACGAAATCATCCGTGTAGCGCGGCTCTAAGACCTCCAATTCGCAGATATCCAGATAGCGCCGCGCGGTATCTGCTTCTTCGTTCAGACGCTGAATGATGCCCTTGACGGTGTTGCGCTTGGCGCGCATCTTGGCTTCGTACTGGAACACGAGGAAGAACCGATGCCGGATGGATTCGCTGGCAATGCCGAGACCGATCTTCTCAATATTGTCCTCGATCTCCGCGCGGCAGTTTTCGCTCTCCTCGGTTTTCTGGAACTGCCGCATCTGTTCCACATACTCGCTCGTGTCCGGCGGAAGTGTGCGTACCTCGCAGCTCATGCTGTCCGGCGCGATTTTCAGATATGCGGCGTAGGATGTAATGATATTCTGCTGATCGGACGGGGATTTCAGATAGAAGTTGACGGGCAGCACCTCAAGAATTTTGATGAACCGGTTGTCCTTCGTGATGACCACGCCGCCGATGATATTCTTGACCGGCAGCCACGCCTGAATGCTGTCACGATAGGTCGCGCCGCCGTGACTGGATGGCGCAGCCGTGCCGAAAATGGCGTCCTTCATGCTCATGCTGAATGTACCTCCCCGCGATAAAAGATCATGCGCCGGTGCTTGCGCCAGTTTATCCACGCCTTGAGCCATCTGGTGAGGCTGTCGCCGCCGATGCCAATGAGCGCAAAGCCGCCCACGGGAACAAGGATCGCCATTGTGACGATGATCTTCGGCATAAGCGTCAGCGGCAGAAGCGCCAGACAGAGAAAGAGGATGGGAATGCACAGCAGCACGGTTTCGACCGCATTGCGGATCTCAAACACGCCGAACAGCTTGCCCGCGTCCGTAAAATTTACGGGGATATGATAGGTTTCATAACTCATATTCGTATTCTCCCACGCGCTCCATCAGACTGTTTTTGCAGGCGATATATTCTTGCTGCAATGTATCAAGTTTTTCTCCGCGCTGCGCGATGATCGCCTCAAAGCCGCTTTGGATTTTCTGTACAGTCTCCGCCGACGGCTTGTTTTCGCTCAGTTCCAGCTCGCTGATGCGCTGCGCGGATACGCCGCAGGCCCGGCCAAGCTCCACCATACTGACATGGTGCCGCAGGCGGAGAATGCGGAATTTTCTGACCTTCATAGGCCCCTCCTTTATTCGTCATATTGTATGTACGGGATCTTGCACCAGCCCTGCCAGCCGCGGCCTTCGACCTTTGTGCGCACCACGCCGTACTGCGTGCCCATCGCTTCAATGGCATAGCCGTTCCCGACATAGACGCCCCAGTGTCCCTGCTTCCAAAGACCAAGTCCAACGATATCGGGCATCGTGTCCATGCCGCCATACTCGGTGCCGTTTTCCTTGGCAGAGGCGTACATCTGATCTGCGGTATAGTCCGGCATCCCGTTTGTATTGTAGTCAATGGTCAGCGTATCGGGGTTCAGCCAGCCGTAGCCTTTGAGAAGGCCCACGCAGTCCGTTGTGCGTCGGCCGAGCCAGTGCTCGCGGATAAATGCCTCCGATGCGCCGATGTCCGGATACTGCTCCAGCTTGTATTGGAGCATGGATTCCGTCAGGACGGTTCCAAACGTCCCCCACACATACCCCCAACCGTGTTCCCACGCCTGTATCGCATAGGCGGCGAGATCATGGTTGTTTTTTGTGCGCGGATTTGTAAAGCCGGAGATGTCGATGGTATTGTCGGCGCTACCGCCGCTCTCCGCGCCGCCTCCGCCACCACTGCCGCCAGGGGAGGATTCTGCCGGGCCGGTATAGCCGGTATCGCCCGCATAGCTGGGCTTATAGGCTTCAAATTTGTCTTTGTATTTACCAAGCGCGTCGCTCTCGTAGATCGTCTCAAACAGTGCGCCTGCCCACGTTTTGGCGTCCTCGTCAAACTCCAGATCATCCATGAGCTTGTCTTTATCGAGTGGCTGGAAGATAATACGGAGGACAGTCTGGTTGCCGGAGGATTCCAGCCGCGTTGTGTGCTTGAGATTGGAGATCAGGAGCGACTGAACCTCCTCCGGCTTCATTTCAGATAAGTCCTGCTTGTGGGCAACAGAGTTGATAGCGATGTACCAGCAAAGATCTTCTTCATCGAACTTGCTGGACACCCGGATCTCATCGATCGTAACGCCCTGATTCTCATACGCGGCTGCCTCGCCGGTGATGATGGCGTCCTGCTGCGTCTT
>ULXI01043674.1_pt1 | contig 12963 bp, 10 predicted proteins | sample 1961181 | NCBI WGS metagenome assembly ULXI01 (sample SAMEA4835835, study PRJEB28245) | human gut metagenome | biome: gut microbiome; material: fecal sample | place: Denmark | collected 2008 | reverse complement strand
GCGACTTCAGTCGTGTGAGGATAAAGTTTTTAATTCACTATGCGAAACCAATTACTATAAAAGATAATTGCTGGCTGCCGGAAATCCATGCCGGGTTATTCGCAAAATAACTGAAAAAGATTATATGAAATAAGATAATACAATCAATAAAGGGGATGCCGGTTAATACCACTTTTCGGCATCCCCTTTTTTGCCCAAATAATTAAGTATTCCAATATCCGATATGGCAGAAATATTTCTGGGACAGATTGTATTCCGGAGAAAAATGAAAGGTTAGTTTTAACTGGTTGTATTACGGCGAATCAATACCGGAGCAATCTGTTTATGGACAGGCTTTTCCAGTGGTTTAGGGGAACGTTTTTTTTGTTCTTCCATCTGTTGAACCAGAAGCTCCATGGCAGTTTGTGCAATAATATCAATCTGCTGACCAACGGTTGTGATTGGGAGAATTGCCTCACTGGCAATGGGAGAATTATCAAATCCTATGATTTCATAGAAAGAGGGTAATTCTCGGTATTTCTGGAAAATCAGGTTAAGAAACATGTTTGCATAAGTATCGTTGGAAAGGAAAATACCTTTTTTTTGATTGGGATATTTCTCTTCTATTCTTGTAAAAATGCGTCTTATTTCATTTAAAATTTCCTGATAAGAATTACCGCTTACACTTAGATCAATATCATAAGGAACCTGATATTCTTCACAGGTTTCCTTAAATGCGCGAATACGGTCGTAAGCAGGAACTGTTTTCTCAACATTGACATTGATGTGGATCAGTATATCACATTTATCACGGATCAGCAGAGTGGTAGCCTGAAGCGCACCCATATAGTTGTCAGTGGTAACACTGCTGATATATTCCGCTTCACGTTCAATGGCAACGATGGGAATCTGATAGGAGGATAATTGTTTTGATGACAGCGTATGACTTAAAACAATGAGACCTTCAATCTGATAGGATAGGAGCTCTTCAATATATTGCTGTTCTTCTTCAGCCCCATGTTCACTGCTAAAGACGAGAAATTTGTAGTGATAATCACTGTAGCTGGACAGCAGTTGTGTCAGCATTTCAGAATAATAATGCAGATAAAGATTCGGAATAATGATTCCGATAAATTCACTTTTTCCATTCGCCAGAACTTTTGCAAGTTTATTTTTTTTATATCCAAGGGTATCAAGGGCCTGAGAAATTTTTTCCTGATTTTCAAGTGTAAGGGAATCAGGATGATTGAAATATCTTGATATTGTAGTTTTTGAAAAATGGGTATATGCTGCAATATCTGCAAATGTCACCTGTTTTTTTGACATGAAACTTATTCTCCTTATAAATAAATGCAAATATTTTTTTAAGTATAGCAATTATTATACAAAAAGGCAATATTAAAATAACCGATTACGTAACCGGTTATTTTAATGAAGAAAAGTGTTGACAGAGAGTGTGTGATGTAGTAACATCAGATTATAAAGTAGCCGGTTACTTAACCGGTTTCGTGAACAATGTATGAAAGGAATGGAGGAAAAAGTGCATGAAAACAGTGCAGAACCAAGCAAAGCCCGTAAGCAAGCAGACGTGGAGAAATAAGGTTACGTATGTGAAGAAAAACTGGCAGTTATATCTTTTTTTCTTAATGCCGGGACTTTTACTGACAATCATTTTTAAGTATCTCCCGATGGGAGGGCTTTTGATTGCGTTTGAAGATTATAATGTAATCAAGGGAGTACTTGGAAGTCCATGGGTTGGACTTGAATATTTCAGACGTTTTTTATCATCACCGGATTTTATGAACTATCTGATGAATACATTAAAGCTGAGTATCTATGGATTATTATGGGGATTTCCGGTTCCGATTATTCTGGCATTACTTATGAATCGTATTCAAAAAACAGGGATCAAGAAAAAAGTACAGCTTCTGATCTATATGCCGAATTTTATATCTGTAATAGTACTTTGTGGTATGGTTCGTATGCTGTTATCACCGGTAGGACCTTTGAACAGGCTGCTTGGGATTAGCACAAACTGGATGACAATGCCATCTGCTTTCCGTACTATTTATATAGCAAGTGGAATCTGGCAGACTGCAGGCTGGGCATCTATTATGTATACTGCAGCATTATCTAATGCGAGCAAAGAGTTGGAAGAAGCGGCAGTTATGGATGGTGCAAACCTTTTGCAGCAGATCTGGTACGTGGAGCTTCCGGCGATTAAGAACATTATTGTAATTCAGTTTATCCTGCAGGCAGGAAATATTATGAGCATTGGATTTGAGAAGGCATATGCATTGCAGACAGATATGAACCTGCCGGCATCAGAAATTTTATCTACATATGTATATCGCATCGGTCTTTTGAACGGTGATTATGGTTATTCTACGGCAGTAGGTCTGTTTAATTCAGTTGTAAATGTAATTCTGTTGATTTTTGTAAACTGGGTTGTAAAGAAGCTGAATGATGGAGAGGGATTATAGGAGGAAGAGAAGATGGAGAAAAAGAAGAGAAAATATTCAAGGACAGATCGTCTGATCCTTGGAATTGGATTCACGATTCTTGGACTGTTTGTACTTTCTATTGCGATTCCAATTATATATGTAGTGCTTGCATCTTTTATGGATCCTACTGTTTTGAATAATCAGGGACTGAGCTCTGATATTAAGGACTGGACTTTGGATGCTTATAGAAGAGTACTGGAGAATGAGATGATCTGGCGCGGATTTTTGAATTCTTTTCTGTATTCATTTGTATTTACAGTGATCTCAGTTTTTGTAACATTACTGGCAGCCTTTCCTCTGTCTAAAAAAGAATTTGTGGGAAGAAAATTTTTTAATCTGATTTTTCTGATCACAATGTTTTTTGGGGGAGGAATGATTCCAACATTTATTTTGATCAATCAGCTGCATATGGTAAATACAGTATGGGCGGTTTTGATTCCGGGAGCATTTAACGTTTGGAATATGATTCTTGCAAGAACTTATTATCAGTCAATTCCGGCAGAATTAAGAGAAGCATCTGCAATTGACGGTGCTAATGAAATTCAGCATTTTTTCAAAATTATGATGCCGGTATGTAAACCGATCATTGCAGTACTGGCACTGTGGTCATTTGTCGGAATGTGGAATAGCTACTTTGATGCGATGATTTATTTGAACGATGCAAATCTTCAGCCACTGCAGCTGGTACTGCGTTCAATCCTGGTGCAGAATACTCCACAGCCGGGAATGATTGCAGATATCCAAAGCACAGCAGAGATGGCAAAGGTAGCAGAACAGTTGAAATATGCAACAATTGTAGTATCAAGTTTACCACTTTTAGTGATGTATCCATTTTTCCAGAAATATTTTGATAAAGGAATTATGGTTGGCTCGGTAAAAGGCTAAAGAAAGGAATGATACAGATATGAAGAAAAACAGAGTAAGAAGTTTGCTTGCACTTGGACTTTCTTTAACAATGATGGTAAGTATAATGGGGTGTGGAAAACAGCAGAGGCTTGATGCTGAGATTAATCCGGATACACCGGTATCGGATGTACAGTTTCCATTGAAAGAAACAGAGGAGCTTTCTTTTATTACCAGTGCACCGGCCACTTCAACACAGGATCCAAATAAAAGAGTGATTTTCCAGAGAATGGAAGAACAGACAAATGTTCATATTGACTGGACCTGCTTTGTATCAGATCAGTTTTCAGATAAAAAGAATCTGGCGTTGGCTCAGTTTGGAAATCTGCCGGATGGACTGTTTAATGCAGGCATGAGTGATTATGATCTGTTGCGTTATGCAAAGCAGGGAATAATTATTCCGCTGGAAAATCTGATTGACAAATATATGCCAAACCTTCAGGCTGTGTTTGAAAAATACCCGGAATACAGAACCATGTGTACAGCACCGGATGGACATATTTACTCTTTTCCGTGGATTGAACAGCTTGGTTCCGGAAAAGAAGCAATTCAGGCCATTGGAGATATTCCTTATATTAATAAGAAATGGCTTGATTATCTTGGTCTTGAGATTCCAACAACAACAGATGAACTGGAGCAGGTACTGATTCAATTTCGAGATCATGCAGATGATCTGAAACAAGAGTTTTCCATTGAAGGTGATGTAATACCGATGTCATTTATTATCAATAACGGAGATCAGGATCCTTCAATCTTAATAAATGGATTCGGAGATGGTTATGGGGACACAGGAGATCATTTTGCTGTAACAGATGAAGGTAAGGTGATTTATACAACGGTTCAGGAAGGATACAAAGAAGGTATCAAATGGCTGCATAAACTTGTGACAGAGAATCTGATCGATCCGGAAGCATTTACACAGGAATGGTCTACTTATGTTGCAAAAGGAAAGAATCACCGTTATGGACTTTGCTTCACATGGGATATTGCTAATATAGACAACAATACGGATTATGTGATGCTTCCGGCACTGACCGGACCGGATGGAATGAGAAATATCACCAGACAGAACAACAGTGAGACTAGCGGTTTTGACAGAGGAAGATGTGTGCTTACTACCAGCTGCCGTAACACGGCACTTGCTGCCGCATGGATCGATCAGATGTATGCATCCCTTCAGTCTCCGCAAAATAACTGGGGAACCTATGGAGAGAAGGATTCCTTTAATATTTTTGAGCTGTCTGTAAACAAAGATGGCGAAAAAATGTTAAAGCATATGGACTTAGGAGATCAGTCACCGGTGGAAGTACGTGAAGCGCAATCTGTAAATGGTCCTCTCGCTATATTAAATGAATATTATGGCGTATATGTAACACAGCCGGAAGATGCGAAATGGCGTCTGGATAATATGCATGAGACATATTTACAGGATATGAACAGCAAATATGTTTATCCTAATGTATTTATGAGTATTGATGATACAAACAAAGTGTCACAGTATGATACAGATATTAAGAAATATGCAGAACAGAAGAAAGCAGATTGGATCTTGAACGGAGGAATTGATGAAGAATGGGATTCTTATCTGAAAAAAATGGAGAAGTACGGGCTTTCCGATTACCTTTCAATCAAGCAAAAATATTTTGACCAGTATCAGGATTCATTAAGCAGTGAAAAATAAGAGAAGATATCATTTTGACAGGAGGAACTATATGAGCGAAATGTTGGAAAAGGCAAGAAAATATGAATTTATACAGGGACAGCAGATCAAAGAGGAAGAAAGACCAGCCTTTCATATAACTCCTTATGTTGGCTGGATGAATGACCCGAATGGATTTTCCTATTATAAAGGAGAGTATCATTTGTTCTACCAGTATAATCCGTATAGCACACATTGGGACAGTATGCACTGGGGACATGTAGTGAGTAAGGATTTATTGCATTGGAACTATGTTCCGACTGCATTGGCACCGGATGAAGATTATGATAAATTCGGCTGTTTTTCAGGAAGTGCCATAGAATTAGAGGATGGCAGACAGTTGCTTATGTATACTTCTGTAAATCAGGAGAAACTGGAAGACGGAACTGTAAGGGATATTCAGACACAGGCAGTGGCAGTTGGAGATGGTAAGGATTATGAAAAGTATGATAAGAATCCGGTTCTGACAGCCAAAGATCTTCCAAAGGGGGCTAGTAAAGTAGACTTTCGTGATCCCAAAATCTGGAAAGGGAACGATGGAAACTTTTATTGTGTTATAGGAAGTCGTCCGGCTGATGGAAGCGGACAGATCCTTCTTTACAGAAGTAAAAATGGCTTTGAATGGGAATTTGTAAGCATTCTGGCAAAGAATCAAAATCGTTATGGAAAAATGTGGGAATGCCCGGATTTCTTTGAATTGGACGGCAAATATGTGCTTCTGACAAGTCCACAGGATATGCTTCCGGAAGGATTAGAATTTCATAATGGAAATGGAACGTTATGTATTATTGGGGAGTTGGATCCTGAGACACATACTTTAAAGGAACAGTTTTGTCAAGGTGTTGATTACGGAATTGACTATTACGCAATGCAGACACTGCTTGCACCGGATGGACGAAGAATTATGATCGCCTGGATGCAGAACTGGGATACGCTTGCATATCGATGCAATGACTCTGGATGGTTCGCACAAATGAGTCTTCCAAGAGAACTGTCTGTTAAAAACGGAAGATTGTATCAGGTTCCGATCAGAGAACTTAATGCCATGCGTGCAAACAAAGTCGAGTATAACAATGTTGTGATAAAAGATACCAGGCTCACACTGGATCAGATTGAAGGACGAACGGTAGATCTGGAACTTGTGATACGACCGGCAGATAAAGACAATCTTTATAAAAAATTTGAACTCTGTTTTGCAGAGAATGAGAAATATCATTCTACATTATGCTTCCGTCCGGATGAATCTGTTTTAAAAATCGATAGAAAATTCTCAGGAAGCGAACGGGCGCTGGTTCATCAGAGCAGTTGTCTGGTAAACGGTGACAGCAATGAACTAAAACTGCGTGTGATTTTGGATAAGTTTAGTGTGGAAGTATTTATTAATGACGGCGAGCAGGTTATGTCTGCGGTTATTCTTACAAAGCAGGAAGCAAAGGGGATTTCTTTCTTTGCTGATGGTGCAGTTAAGCTTGATATAGTGAAATATGATTTATTATAATAAAGCGTTATAAATTGGGACATAATACAGCATTTATTGGTAAGGTTGGTGATGATTTTTTTGGAGATCAGTTGAGAGCAGCCATAAAAGAAGCAGGAATTGATGACATTGGATTATGTATAGATGAAAAAATTCATACTACGCTTGCTATGGTACATACATATCCGGATGGAGATAGGGATTTTTCCTTCTATCGTAATCCGGGAGCAGACATGATGCTGAATAAAACTGAGATTTCCGAGGATATTCTCAAGGAAACAGAAATGCTAAATTTTGTCAATGTAGCAGCTTCTATCATTACTACAAGAAAAGGTGCGCTGCGAGTAATGCCCGAACAAGAAGAAATCCAACAGTATTTAAATACTATCAGAAATGCAAATAAGTAAAAAACTTTAAATTTGTAATTCTTGCCAAATAGCAAGGAAATCGCAAGACTTTGGTCATGTGGATTTCCTTGCTTTTTTTTCTCAAAGTGTCAGGTAAGGCCCTTGTTTATGGAAGAAATCAGCTCTGCCAGTTGTTTCCTTTTGGTGCGTGTATCACCGTTGATCATCAACTTGGAATAAATCTGATTGATATATTGCTTCACAGTGCCTTCAGAGAGAAATAACCTTTCGGCAATTTCGCGGTTGCTTAGACGGTCGGTGATCAAAGCTGCGATTTCTGCTTCTCTGCTGTTCAGCATATTTAGGATCTCAGGTCTGGAATTACGGCTGGACAGGCGGAGGCAGTGTTGTTCATAAACAGAACCAAGGGAAAGGATCCGGTCTGTGAAAGGCTCTGGTGTTATGGAATTAATACTGCCCAGCACGTCCTTGATATAGTTATAATTTTCTACAAACGGAATCAGAAAGCCATCCGGCATGGCGTGTCCTAAGGCTTTTTGCAGAAGCTGTCGTGCATCATGATGTTTACCCAGCATTGTGTAAGCAGAAGCGGTCTGGATCTGAACGTGGAGAGACACAAGTTCATAGTGCATTTTCTCACAGAAGGGCAGAAGCGTTTCGCTTCTGCCTATAACTTTTGCGTACATTTTCTGTGAAAGAAAGACCTGATTCTCGATCATTTCCATCATAGGTCTGCAGGGAGAGAGAAAGCTGACAGTGGATAACATATGGTCTTTGAATAATGCAGGAATTTTTTCCGGCATTTTAATCAATGCATAGTAATAAGCATAAGTACTGTCAAAAATATTCAGCCACATCATATTGTGGAGAGACAGAAGCTCCTTACGCTTTACTTCAGGGTTCTTCACAAAGGTGACACTCTCCTGAAAAAGGGAAAGCCTTGCAGCAAGGAAATCACAGCAGAGCGAAATATTGTGCTGTCCGTTTGAGGCAATGGTGGAATAAGTCTGCTCCAGCAGAATCTGTGCATCTGAAAAATTCCCCTGCATAAATGCTGCCTCTGCATTCATGAGCAATTCCGCACCCTGTCCATGCCCCTGGGTGATCCTGTAATAATGGGGCATACACTCATTCATAGCTGCCAGTTCTGCATCCAGGGTTCCGGATCTGCGGTGAAACATCATCAGAACAGAAGGAGAACCGAAGGTCCAGCTTCCTGTATTGCGGATACTGACGGCAGGTCTGATCATTTTAGAACTGGCCTGACGGTGCAGAACGCTCATGCCGGTGATATCGTTATACATCAGAAAACTCATAATGAGATCACATTCTCCGGAGAGATTCTTTCGTTCATCTTCGGACAAAGTGTTGTCTTCAGCTATGGTATCTGTCAGAAGCTGCTTCAGTTCTAGCATTTTGGGAATCTGATGCCAGGTAAACATACGGCGCATTAATACGAGAAGGGCCAGAGGCCTGTTCTTCAGGATTTCTGTTGGACAGACATCAAGAAATGCGAGAACCTTTTCCGGCGAAAGAGAAGCCAGGAGGATTCCTGCATCCTTTTGGATAACAGCAAGTGCTGCATCATAGTTAAGAGCCTTGTTATAGGCAGCAAGTGCCTGCAGAAACTGTCCCCGGGATTCATACCATTGTCCGTAACGATTCCGGAAATCTGCCTGTTTTTCATGGGAAAGCATGGCAAAGGCACGCTGTGTACATTCCTTCATCATATGGTGAAAACGGAAGCTGATTCCATCGGACAAAGGAGTGATAAAAGCATTCTGTCTGGTCATAAGGGAAAGAATCTGTCCGGCTTCCGGATTCCCTGTAATAAAAAGTGCCATCTCAACGGTAAATTCATCAGCAAGTCCCATAACAGTGAGAAATTCCTGCTGCGCATCAGAAAGAGGTGCGATCATGGCAGAGGAAAACATATCATAGATATTAGAAGTATTGTCAGGAAAATGTCCGCTTTCAAAAAAGGTACAGAGATTCAGATAGACTGCAGAGAACCATCCCTCACTGGAATAGAGAAGCGTGTTCAGCTGATCTTCGTTCAGGCTGGCACCGCAGCGATGGGTATAGACAGAAAGCTCCCGGCGATTCAGACACAGATCCCTGGTATGGATCTGATATAACTTTTTGCCAAGACGGAGAATCTCTTTTCCGGACAGAAAAGCATTTCTGCCGGATACGATCAGGTGGATATTTTCAGGCAGTCTGTTGGCAAGCATACAAAAAAAATCTGCAACATGAGGTTCACCCAACAGATGAAAATCATCAATAAAAATGTAGTAAGAGGTCTGACCGCTCAGGGAATAACAAAGCTCGTCAGCAAGCATCCCGGCACTGGCAGCATCTGAGGGGCAACTATAATTATCCAGAAAATCAAGCCCTGCAAAGGCAAATGCCTTCTGAACGCTCTGCCAGAAAACAGACAGATTATCAGAATAAATACTGATCCGGATCACACAGGAATTTCCGTTTTTGCTCTGTTTGTCCAGATACCAGCTGATGGCAGTTGTTTTTCCATATCCCATGGGAGCGGTCACAGCAGTGAATGCAGATTGTGAAATCGGCTTCAGATTCTCCTGCAGACGCTCAGAGATGTAAATTGTATTCAGATTATATTTCTTTTTAGACATCTATAAAAACCCCTCACTTGATACGATATGTCTCATTTTAACATATAAAGTATCAAAATGAAACTTTTTCCCAGGTGGTTTTTCAGGCAATATCTGCCACTGCTTTTGCTATACGGGGACACTTTTTGGTTCCAGGTTCCTTCTGAAACGCTTCTCTATCAGATAATTCGTATGGAACCTTCAAAAGTCTATGATTATGTAATTACATTTTACTTGAAAAATTAAACAACATATGATAAATTGTAAATGCGACGTAAAAAAAGTCACATTTATAAAAAGGTGATTAGTATGAGAGAATTTTTGGAAAAAACATTACGGCAAAATGTAATAATGACAGAGAATAAAGAGGTATATAAAAAACTTCCATTAGCATATCGTGGAAGATATGACATTTTTACAGTAGAGACTAATGGTGTATTATGGATGGCTATTCATCCCAAAGATGATATCGGACTTGTTGTTTTGCGTAGAGACAGAGCTGGCGTGGAAAAAATAACAGGATTAAACTGTGCAGTTTTTCTTGATCGAACAACATTTTATATAAAAGAAAAGATGATAGAAGAAGGAATTCCTTTTGTAATAGATAGGAAGCAGGTATTTCTCCCGTTTATTGGATATTTGCTGAGTAAAGGAAATGAAAGAGAGCTGGCACCAGTTCATTTGATTTCATTTTTGACGCAAAAAATGCTTCTAATGGCCATTTATGAACGATGGAATGAAGTAAAAGTATCTGATGCGGCGAAACGATTGGAAGTGTCAACAAAATCTGCAAGCCGGTGTTTTGACGAACTGGAATATTTAAATATTGATGTGTTGGGTATGAAAGGTAAATCAAGAGTCATCGATATTCCGGATGAACGAGAACAATTATGGCAGCAGATTAAGATGGTATTAAGAAATCCGGTAATTCGAAGATTTATTTTGAGAGAAGATATAAAATTTGAAAAGAAAGCAGGTATTTCTGCTTTATGTGAGTATTCTCTTTTGTCCGATAATGTTTATCCTACTTATGCCGTGACGAAGAAAGAACTAAAAGATAGTGGAGTGAAAGCGGAAAAACAAGTGAGTGAATTGGAAGAAATTGGCTGTGTTGTCTTGGAACTGGGATATTTTATTGATTTTCTGGGAAAAGGATTTCAAGATCCTTTAAGCGTAGTACTGTCACTGACAGGAGATGAACAAGAAGAGGAACGAGTTGATATTTCTATTAATGAGATGTTAGAGGAATATGTATGGTCAAAGGATTAGATACATTTTGGAAGTACTTTGCAGATTATGAAGAACAGTATGTTTTAATAGGTGGCGCAGCCTGCGATATTCTTTTTGAGAGTAATGAAGTGAATTTCAGGGCTACAAGAGATCTGGATATGGTTTTGATTGTTGAAGCATTAACTCCGGAGTTTGGAGAGAAATTTTGGAAGTTTATCGTTGATGGGAAATATAGAAATAAAGCAACAAATGGTAGTAACCCTCAATTCTATAGGTTTGATAAACCAGAAGAAGATAAATTTCCGAAAATGATCGAATTGTTTTGCAGAAGCGATTTTGAACTTAAAAGCGCGGAAGGAATTACACCGATACATATTGATGATGAAGTATCCAGTTTATCAGCAATTCTTTTGAATGATGATTACTATAAGGCACTTCTTAATGGAAAAGTTATAAGAAATGGACTTTCTGTTCTAAGACCAGAATATATAATACTTTTCAAGGCAAAAGCGTATCTTGATTTGAAAAGTCGAAAAGATTTAGGTGAAAAAGTGGATTCCAGTGACATAAAGAAGCATAAAAAAGATATTTTGCGTATTGCATCGGAACTTATGCTTGAAAAAGTAGAAGGATTGCCGATTGCAGTAGGTAATGATATACATAGTTTTATTGACTTGCTGGAGCAGGAACCATTTGATCAAAATTCATTGAAAAGATATGGACTGAAAAATGAGGATATTATGGAATTGTTAAAGAAAGTATTCGGATAAAAGTGCTCTTTATCTGTCACGGCAGGACTATGGAATATCAGACAGAATGAACTGGAATGGGGATAATCGTTAAAAGGTATTAAAGGAAGAATAGAGATATTATTATGGCGTGTGAGGAGCGAGACTTGCACGCCTTTTGGGTATAAAAGTACGTGCTTTTTTACGTGAAAGAGTGATATACAGGATCAACTTAGATAATCAATATGAATATCAGGATTAAAATCCCGGATAAAATGATTAATAATCAACCTTATACCATCCGGGAGTACAAGATTTTCAGACTGCATAAGGACAGTGCAACGAATCAGGCAACTGTAGATGAAAACGGCAAGGTAACAGCAGTGGGAAACGGAACTGCCACCATTACCGCAACATCTGTAAGCGGCAGTTACACAGTGACAGTTTCCGTAACAGGGAAGATCCCTGTGGAAATCCAGAAGCTCACCATAGAAGCAGAGAAAGAAACCCTGACAAAGATTGGTGAATCCACAGAGTTGAAAGTAAAGATTGAGCCTGAAAATGCAGATTTACAGAAACTGATCTGGAAATCCGATAACGAAAAAGTTGCCATTACAGATGAAAACGGCAAGGTAACAGCAGTTGGAAATGGAACTGCAGAGATCACAGTTACAACAGAGGATGGAAAAATTACAGCTTCCATTATGATCACAGTGAAAGTCCCGGATGAACCCACGATCAATAAGACCACAAGCTTCAGAAGGTTAAGAGCCCGTTCTGTAAAACAGACAAAAACTTCTGTGACATTGCAGTGGAACATCATTAAGGATGCAGATGGATATTTCGTATACGGCAACCGCTGTAATACAGGTACAAAGTCTTACAAGTACAGGAAGCTTGCCACCATCACCGGTGGAGATATCAGCACATGGACCCAGAAGGATCTGAAAAAAGGTACTTACTACAAATATGTGGTAAAAGCCTGCAGAATGGTAAATGGCAAAAAGGTAGTGACAGACACGTCCATATCTGTACATGCAGTCACCGGAGGCGGTAAATACGGAAATGCAAAAGCTGTTTCCGTAACCCAGATTGGAAACAAAAAGAATGTTTCAAAGATCACCCTGAAAATGGGAAAAACCGCACAGATAAAAGCAAAAGAAGTAAAGAAAGATAAGAAGATTGCACGCCACAGAAAACTTTGTTACGAAAGCAGCAATACAAAAGTAGCCACCGTTACCCCGGATGGCCTTATCAGAGCAACAGGCAAAGGAACCTGCACAATATGGGTATATGCACAGAATGGCGTATACAAAGCTCTGAAAATCACTGTAAAATAATCCTGAGGGGGTTTTAACTGTGAAATGAAAACATACCGGATTGAGCCAAACAGGCCTGATCCGGTATTTTTTTCGTTCCGGGAATTTATAAGTATTATAGAAAAAACAAGA
>ULXI01018088.1_pt1 | contig 12987 bp, 9 predicted proteins | sample 1961181 | NCBI WGS metagenome assembly ULXI01 (sample SAMEA4835835, study PRJEB28245) | human gut metagenome | biome: gut microbiome; material: fecal sample | place: Denmark | collected 2008 | reverse complement strand
CGGGCGTCCCGGCCATGATCGGTGCGAAACTCTTCTTGGAGGGCGTCTGGAAGAAGCCGGGCGTGCACAACGTGGAGGAGTTCGATCCGGATCCCTTCATGGAGTTGCTCAACACGCAGGGACTGCCCTGGCATGAGGAGTTTGACAAGGACTTGGAGTTGTAATCATCCCTTTCCTCTCCCCCTGCTTCGCCGAAGACCCTCCGTGGCTTCCGGCCAGGCAGGGGAGGAGGGAGGTTTAGCAAGATAACACATAGAAAAAAATATGGCAAAGAAAGAAGATGCCGCGCAGGACCCGAAGGCCGACAAGATGAAGGCCCTTCAGGCAGCGATGGCCAAGATAGAGAAAGATTTCGGCAAGGGTTCCATCATGCGCATGGGCGATGAGCATGTGGAGCTCGTCGATGTGATCCCCACGGGCAGCATTGGCCTCAATGCAGCCCTGGGCGTGGGCGGCTATCCCCGTGGCCGCATCATCGAGATCTACGGACCAGAGTCTTCTGGTAAGACGACGCTCGCCATCCACGCCATTGCCGAGGCACAGAAAATGGGCGGTGTGGCCGCCTTTATCGATGCGGAGCACGCCTTCGACCGCTTCTATGCCCAGAAGTTGGGTGTAGATGTCGATAACCTCTGGATCTCGCAGCCCGACACGGGAGAGCAGGCCCTGGAGATCGCCGACCAGCTCATCCGCTCCTCCGCCATCGACATCCTGGTGGTGGACAGCGTGGCGGCCCTGACTCCGAAGAAGGAGATCGAGGGCGACATGGGCGACAGCAGCGTAGGACTTCAGGCGCGCCTGATGAGCCAGGCACTGCGCAAACTGACGGGTACGATCTCGAAGACCAACACCTGCTGCATCTTCATCAACCAGCTGCGCGAGAAGATCGGTGTGATGTTCGGCAGTCCCGAGACCACCACGGGTGGCAACGCCCTGAAGTTCTACTCCTCCGTCCGACTGGATATCCGCAGGATCTCCTCCATCAAGAATGGCGACCAGGTCATCGGCAACCAGGTCCGCGTCAAAGTGGTCAAGAACAAGGTGGCGCCGCCCTTCCGCAAGACGGAGTTCGACATCATGTTCGGTGAGGGCATTTCCAAGGCCGGTGAGATCATCGACTTGGGTGTGACCTACAATATCATCAAGAAGAGCGGTAGCTGGTTTAGTTACAAGGACACGCGCCTGGCGCAGGGCCGCGACGCCACAAAGCGACTGCTCCAGGACAATCCCGAACTCTGCGAGGAGTTGGAAGCGCTCATCATGCAGGCCATAACCAATCCTTCCGAGGAACAGAAGGTTGCAGCGAGCACAGCGTCCAAAACCAACGTCGGCGACAGTATCGAAGGCAGCGAGGCCTAATATAGAAAAGCCGCAGGCGGCTATGATATAGAAAAGGGGGATGGAAAGCAATTGCTTCCCATCCCCTTTTTCGGTCCCTGGCTCTCAGGCCAAAGAATTTATCTGTCAGCCTGGAAGAGCGGATCCTCCGGCATCACCATGATCGGCTTCTGCTGCTCGGCCTTGATGATCTCCTCGGAGCAGTACTTCTTGTTGACCACCAGGCGGAACATGAAGTTCTCAAACCACTCGTTGGTCATGATCAGGCAACCGCCCTGACCATAGCTGGCGCCCCAGCTGTTCTCCACCTTCCATTTCTTCGGCTGGCCGTTCTCGTCGAGATCGACGGCCACGAGCGTCATGGCGTGGGTGGAACCGCTATCGAAGGTGCTGATACGGTCGGCCTTGTCCATGGGGAAGGTTGTTCCGTAGAGCGATCCGTAGTCGTAGTTGTCCATGGCGAGGTAGCCGCGCTTGCGGTCGAGCTGCTTGCCTACGTCGTAGCTGGAGTACATCTTCGTGCTGTCCTTGAGTGAGGCGATGGCGAGCTTGGCAATCTCCTCCACGGGCAGGTTGAGATACTTCCAGTTGTGGCCGTCGTAGGTGTGGCGGTCATACTCCACCTCGTAGGTCTTCCAGTAGGGACGGCGCGGGTCGTTCATCACCATCACGAAGGTGCCGTTGAGCGGATGGCCCACGGTCTCGTCGTAGAACTCCTTCGGAGTGTACTTGCGGGGCTTGCCCACGGTCTTGCCGTTCTTGTCCTTGAAGGCGTAGGTAAACTCCTTCACCGGGTTGCCCAGCGAGACGGTCAGCATGTGATAGACCGTGCCGAGCATCTCGGTCTTGCGGGCCTGGATGTCGCGCTTCGACTTCTTGGCAGCCACCATCTTGCGCAGCTCCAAACCAAACTCGCGCAACTTCGAGGAGATCAGCTCCGCCATACGTGAGGTGTTCTCTGCGGAGTAGGGCTCTGGCATGGCCTCCATCGGCACGACACCATACTTCTCAGCCAGGTCGGCAGCACCACAGAACGTACCGCCGTCGTTGAGCGGATTTTTGAAGAAGAACTGCACGCGCTGGTCGTCAATGGGTTTATCGGCGCAGTCGATCACGCCCTGCAGCATCAGGTTGGCCTTCTCCAGCTGGTCGTAGAAGGAAAGATAGACCTGACTGTACTCCACGCGGATACTGTCCTTGTGCAGACGGGCGAAGTTGGCACGCAGCACGTTGAGGCCCGAGAACAGCCAGCAGCGTCCCGAACTCTTCTGGTTGTGGATGCTCTGTGCGGGGGTCTCCACGCTGAAGTAGGTGTCCAGACGGCCCTGCTCCTTGAAGTTCAAGGCCAAGTCGTCGATCTTGTTGGTTGCCAGCGCATTGCTGATCACGCGGTCACTACTCTGAACGCCATTGCGCTCGATCTGTGTGAGCATCTCGCTGGAGATGCCACCACCCTTGGGCGGCGTCTGCGCATGGCCCTGCATCGTGAGGCAGAGAAGAGCCGCCGCTAAAATTTGGTTCTTTCTCATACTTTGGTTGGTTGTTTCCCCGCCCCACATCAGCACTTGCCGATGGGGGCGGGGAGATAGATATTAGGATTTGCTATTTTATTGTATTTCTCAAAATCGTGTTGTTTCTCTCTCAAAGCCGTTAGGTCCCTTGAGTCTCTGGCCCCGAAGTCCTACTTCTCGAGGTCGTAGGCGTGCTTCGGGTAGTCGATAGTGTAGTGGAGACCGCGACTTTCCTTTCGCTCGATGGCCTGTCGTGTGATGAGGTAGCCGACGTTGATCATGTTGCGTAGCTCGCAGATGTCCTTCGTCGCCTTCACGCGTTTGAAGAGTGCTTCCGTCTCCTCATAGAGCAAGTCGAGGCGGTCCCATGCGCGCTTCAGTCGCAGGTCGGAGCGGACAATGCCGACATAGTTGGACATCACCTGTCCCACCTCCTTGATGCTCTGTGTGATGAGCACTTTTTCCTCGTTGGTCATCGTGCCCTCGTCGTTCCACTCCGGCACACGGTCATTCCAATCGTAGCCGTCCACCACCTGCAGGCTGTGCTTGGCTGCTGCGTCCGCATAGACCACGGCCTCTATCAGCGAGTTGCTGGCCAGTCGGTTGCCACCGTGCAGTCCCGTGCAGGAACACTCGCCCAGGGCATAGAGACGATGGATGGAACTCTCGCCGTTGAGATCCACCTTGATGCCGCCACACATATAGTGGGCCGCCGGGCGCACGGGGATCATCTCCTTCGTGATGTCAATGCCGATGCTGAGACACTTCTGGTAGATGTTGGGGAAGTGCTGGCGCGTCTCCTCCGGGTCCTTGTGGGTCACGTCGAGGCAGACATGGTCCAGGCCGTGCGTCTTCATCTCCTTGTCGATGGCCCGCGCTACGATGTCGCGGGGGGCCAGGGAGAGGCGCTCGTCATATTTCTCCATGAAGGTCTCACCTGTGGGCAATTTCAGAATGCCGCCGTAGCCACGCATAGCCTCGGTGATGAGGTAGGCCGGATGGGTCTCACCCGGATGGTAGAGCGACGTGGGGTGAAACTGTACGAACTCCATGTCCTTTACCGTGCCCTTGGCGCGATAGACCATGGCCTCGCCGTCGCCTGTGGCGATGATGGGATTGGTCGTCGTCTGATACACCGCTCCGCAACCGCCCGTACACATCAGCGTCACGCGGCTCAGATAGGTGTCCACCTTCTGGGTCTCCGGATTGAGCACGTAGGCTCCGTAGCATTCGATGTCGGGCGTGCGCCGCGTCACCTCAACGCCGAGGTGGTGCTGCGTGATGATCTCCACAGCGAAGTGGTTCTCCTTGATCTCGATGCGCGGATGGTTACGGCAGGCCTCCATCAGGGCGCGCTGGATCTCGGCGCCTGTGTCGTCGGCATGGTGCAGGATGCGAAACTCGCTGTGGCCGCCCTCGCGGTGGAGGTCAAAACTGCCGTCCTCCTTGCGGTCAAACTGGGTGCCCCATTCGACCAGCTCCTGGATCTGTGCCGGCGCATTGCGCACCACCTGCTCCACGGCTTTGCGGTCGGAGATGTAGTCACCTGCTATCATGGTGTCCTTGATGTGCTTGTCAAAGTCATCTACGGCGAGGTTCGTCACCGAAGCCACACCGCCCTGCGCGAACGAGGTGTTGGCCTCGTCGAGCGTCGTCTTGCAAATCATGCAAACCCTTCCCTTGTGCGCCTTGGCTATCTTCAAGGCATAGCTCATTCCGGCGATACCAGCGCCGATGATCAGGAAATCGTATTTATGAATCATTTCTAAGCAAACAGTTGTGCTCCCTATGGGGAGCGGAATAACGTTTCGCCCGCAAAATTACTCATTTATTGGCAGATGGGCGAATGTTTCTCCCGATTTTTGTGCTTAGTTCCTTTGTGACGGCAGGAAGTTGCATGTTTTTTGAGAATTTATCGCCCAAGGCAAGGTGTAGATCTATTTTTCTTGGATCGAAATGGGAGTGGCTCCCCATTTTTTTCGTACCTTTGCAGTCGACTATGACAAGAGTATTTCATCATCGACTCACGCCGGGCGAACTGTGCGGCATCCTGCTCCTCGCCCTTGCCTCGCTCTATTGCTTTTGGTTCGGCACGTGGCCCATGGCTGTGCTTGGTGCGCTGCTTGTGGCCGTGGCCGTGCGGGGCATCGACCGTGGCATCCATACCGACTATGTCCTCGACGACGACCAACTGACCACGCAGAGCGGCAGAATAGGGCGCCAACGGGGACAGGCCATCCCATTGCAGACCATCACGGCACTTCGCCGTATGCCCCGCCACCTGCTCACGGGCAGCTATGTGATGGTGGAGTATGGCGACCACAACATCAGTATCTTCACCCCGGAGAACGAAGCCTCGTTTGTCGAGGCAGTCGGCAAGCGTGTCTCTCTTGCCAAGAACACTTGCAAAGAAAAAGAAACAGAATCTTAATCTTAAAAACCTACAAAACAATGACAAGTATTCGTAGAAAACTTTTCTTCCTTTTGGCCGCCCTGCTGGCTCTGCCCATGCAGGCGCAGGTCAATCTCGTCTATGTTGATAGTGCCCGTGTGGCTCGTCTCCTGGCCGAGGACGCCGGGCTGGTGGCAGCACCCGTTGTCGAAGTGGCCGACACCGACACGGTTCCTTTGGCGGACCGTCCCGTCGTAGCCGATGGCGCCGATTTCGACCGCCTTTGGACCGACAGTTTTACCAGCCGCATGGCCGCCATCATCGAGGATCCACTGCTTCAAAGCACCCAAATGGCGGTGATGGTCTGGGACCTCAGTGCCGATCTGTGTGTCTATCGCTTCAACGAGGCCCAGCGGATGCGCCCGGCCTCCGTCCAGAAGTGTGTCACCGCCATCACGGCCCTCGACCGCCTCGGCGTGGACTATCAGTTTTCCACGCGCCTCTACTGCCGTGGCGACATCGACTCCACGGGCGTGCTCCACGGTTCGCTCTATTGTGTCGGTGGCATGGATCCCCTCTTTGGCGACGCCAATATGCGCGCCTTCGTCCGTGCGCTGCGTGAAAAAGGCATCCGTCGTATCACGGGCGACTTGCTGGCCGACAAGTCGATGAAGGACGACAAACCGATGGGAGAGGGCTGGTGCTGGGATGACGACGATAGCAATCCGCCGCTCTCGCCCCTGCTCTACAACCGTCGCGACCGCTTCCTGGCCGAACTCTCTTCGCGCCTGCGAGCGGCAGGCATTGTCCTGGAGGGAACGCTGGGCGACGCCACGCTCCCCGCAGGATCCACGCTGCTAGCCGAGGAGACCCACGACCTCACGCGGGTGTTGCAGCGGATGATGAAGAAGAGCGACAACCTCCATGCCGAGTCGGTCTTCTACCAGTTGGCCAAGAGCACGGGTGTGCGGCGTGCAGGTGCGCGCCAGGGCCGACAGGTGATCAACCAGGTGGTGCGTGCGGCAGGCCTTGATCCTGCGCAGTACTACGCGGCCGATGGTTGTGGCCTCTCGCTCTACAATTATGTCACGGCCGACCTCCTCGTCCACCTCTTGCGCCTCAACTACCATAACACGGCGGCCTACGAGGCCCTGCTTTCCACGCTGTCCATCGCCGGACGCGACGGCACGCTCCGCAAGCGGCTTCGTGGCACGGCGGCCGATAGCAATGTGCGGGCCAAGACGGGCACGGTGACGAGTGTCAAGACACTGGCAGGATTCTGCACGGCCAGCAATGGCCACCGCCTGGCCTTCTGCATCCTCAACCAGGGAACCATCCGCGCCAGCCAGGCCAATGGACTGCAGGACCGCATCTGCCGGGCGATGTGTGAGTAGGACCGATAATAACTTTCAGAAACCATCAACCAAATACCCTATATATAATGACTAAGATCGTAGAAAGAATAGCCGCGCTCCGCCAGGTGATGGAGCGCGAGGGACTGGGGGCTTTCATCTTCCCCAGCACAGATGCACACAATAGTGAGTATGTCGCCGACCACTGGAAGGGCCGCGAGTGGATCTCGGGCTTCAATGGTTCGGCCGGCACGGTCGTCGTCACGATGGATGCTGCCGCGCTCTGGACCGACTCCCGCTACTTCCTTGCTGCCGAGGAGCAACTCCGCGGCACGGGTATCATGCTGATGAAACTCAAGGTGGAGGGCACGCCGACGATCACCGACTGGCTGGCCGAACAACTTCGTGGGGCCTCCCATCCTGTGGTGGGTCTCGACGGATGGGTCAATGGCACGGACGAGGTGCAGAGAATGCAGGCCTTCTTCCAGGGCTACGATATCCAGGTGCGTACCGATTTCGACCCGCTCAATGAGATCTGGACGGACCGTCCCTCCATCCCGACGGCGAAAGTGGAGCTCCATCCCCTGGAGTTTGCTGGCGAGACGACGGAGAGCAAATTCGCCCGCATCCGTGAGTCGCTGCGCAGTCGTGGCGCCGAGGCCATGCTCGTTTCAGCCCTCGACGACATTGCCTGGACTTTGAATCTGCGTGGCTCCGACGTCTATTGCAATCCTGTCTTCGTCTCCTACTTGATGATAGAGCAGGAAAGTGCCACGCTCTTTGTCAACGAGGAGAAACTCGACGACGCGGTGCGTCGCTACCTCTCCGACCTTGGCGTGGCGGTGCAGCCCTATGCTGCCGTGGCCGACTACCTGCGGTCTCATGCCTTCGAGGGCGGTCTGCTGCTGGACAGTGTGAAGACTTGCTACTATCTCGCCTCCTGTGCCCTCGAGAAATCGGTGGTGAGGTTTGCCCCGTCGCCCATCCCCGCCATGAAGGCGGTCAAGAACGAAACCGAGATAGCGGGCTACCGCCGTGCCATGACGCGCGACGGCGTGGCGATGGTGAAGTTCCTGCGCTGGCTTCAGCCTGCTGTGGAGGCAGGAGGACAGACGGAGATCTCCCTCGACAAGAAACTCACGGCCCTGCGTGCGGAACAAGACCTCTTCCGTGGCATTTCCTTCGATACCATTGTGGGCTATGAGGCCCATGGTGCCATCGTCCACTACGAGGCCACTCCCGAGACGGATATCCCCGTGGAGCCCCGTGGCTTGGTCTTGATCGATAGTGGCGCACAGTATCAGGACGGCACGACCGATATCACGCGCACGATAGCTTTGGGTCCCGTCACCGAAGAGCAGCGCCGCGTCTATACGCTGGTGCTCAAGGGCCATATCCAGTTGGAGTTGGCAAAGTTCCCCGATGGTTGCAGTGGCACGCAGATCGACGCCTTGGCACGCGAACCGCTATGGCGCGCGGGTCTCAACTACCTTCACGGCACGGGCCACGGCGTAGGTTCCTATCTCAATGTCCATGAGGGGCCCCACCAGGTGCGCATGGAGTATATGCCGGCTGCCTTGCGTGCGGGAATGACCGTCACCAACGAGCCGGGCATCTATCTGTCCGACCGCTTTGGTGTGCGCATTGAAAACACGTGCTTGATCAAGGATTATATGGAGATCGAACTGGGCCGCTTCTTGCAGATGGAGTCGCTGACGCTCTGTCCGATAGACCTTGCGCCCGTCGATTGCTCCCTCCTCACCGCCGAGGAGAAGCAGTGGCTCAACGACTACCACCAGATGGTCTGCGAGAAGCTCGCTCCCCACCTCGATGGCGAAGACTTGGCCTGGCTCCAGGATCATTGCAAGCCCATCGAGGCGTAACCTTAGGTCTTGTCTCAGAAACCATGGCAATGTTGTCTCGATTGCGACGTGGCGTGTTGTGGATGAGCCGGGCAAAGTATTGCCGTGGCTTCGGTATCCAGTCGCCCTGGGCCTACCGCTTCGTGCGCTATGTCGTCAATGAGCACTATCCCTACTATGCCTACGACGACCTCCGCCCCCTGTTCCCGCATCTCTCAAAGCGGGAACGGAGGGTCTGCGAACTCTACCTCCGTATCGCCAACCACCAGCAGGCCGACGAGGCCGTGCTGGTGGGCGATGTCTCGGAGGCCAAGCGGGCCTACCTTCATGCGGGTTGCCTCCGGATGGCGTTTTCTTCGATGGGGGAGGGGGCTTGCTCACTTACTGAGGATTCCTTCTCGCTGGCTGTCGTGGCCCACGGACAGGATATGGAGCAGCAGGTCTTGTCGCTCATCAACCGGGCCACAGATGCTTCCCTGCTCATCGTGGAGGGCATCCACCGCAATGGGGAGACCCGCCGCAGCTGGGCGCGCATCTTGCAGGACAAGCGCGTACGCGTCAGTTTCGACCTCTACTATTGTGGCCTTCTCTTCTTCGACAAGAAGAAGTATAAGCAGCACTATAAGATCAACTTTTAGTGCAAAAGGCTTCCGTGTGCCCCCAAGATTCGTGGCTATTTCTATTGATATAGGTAGTTATTCCTGCTTATATAGGTAGTTATTTCAACTTTGTTTGCAGTGTGTGCGAAAAAATACGCCATAGCGCTTGCAGTTCAAATAAAATATAGTATATTTGCACGCAAATTTTTATAAACTTAAAGACAGAAGACTATGTATTGGACTCTTGAATTGGCTTCAAAGCTGGAAGACGCGCCATGGCCCGCAACAAAGGATGAGCTGATAGACTATGCCACACGATCGGGCGTACCTCTGGAGGTGCTCGAGAACCTGCAGGAGATCGAGGACGAAGGAGAGGTTTATGAGGGTATAGAGGATATTTGGCCCGACTACCCCACCAAGGAGGATTTCCTCTTCAACGAGGACGAGTACTAATCGCTCACAAGCTGATTTTCTTTATCTCAGCTCGAAGCATTGAATATAAGCGGTATGGGAATTTCGCAGCAAGATTCCCATACCGCTTTTTGGCCTTTATCGCCAGGCAAGCTGCTTACTATAGATAGCATGTTGTCATAGATTAATAGCGTGATAATACTACAGTTCGTCCTGTAGCAACAGGGTAAGCAACGGCTTGATTTAGGTCAAAAATGGGCGATTTTCTACCCAAATCTCCCTTCTTGGCATAGATTTGGGTAGAAAATCGCGTGTTTTTTCTTTTCACCCTCAAATAGCTCGCAATAAAAAAGCGGAGCGAAAACTGTGGGAGGGCTGAGCCCCGACCCGTAGTCTCTCTCCGCTTTCGTTGTTCCATTGCTGGGCAATGGGCGTCTATGTGTGTGCTTTTCTTAGAAATCGAGGTTTACGCCGACACCAAACACCTTGTTGGTGCGGGTGAACTGGTCGGTATTGTGGGCCGTGGCCGACATGCCGGCTGCGCTATACTTCTGGTCATACTCCTTGTCGAAGGTCTCGTAGTTGGTCCAGAAATAACTGGCCTCCACCGTGACTTTCGGGGCGACGCGCACCTTTGCGCCAAAGCCATAGGAGTAGCTGCTCGTCGTGAATGACATGTCCGTGAGGTAACTGCCGTCGCCGAGACCATACTTCGTGCGCTGCATTCCCGCACTCACCGTGAGGGCGTCCGAAATGTCATACTCCGATCCCAAGGCCCACTCCCAGGTGTTGCTGCTGAGCAACTTCTGCTTGTCCTTGTCCATGCGGGCGTCCTTGTCGAAGTAGTAGTGGTAGCTCGCCATCACACGCCAGGTCGGCAGTATCTCGTAGCAACCACCCACGGTGAGGATGCCCGGGATGTCGTTGGGCGTGTTCACACCGTCGGCGAAGAGGCCCGTGTCGTCCACCTTCGTGTCGTTCTCGATGTTGAGATGTGTCGTGAACTCCAGGCGCGCACCGAGGTTGAGTTTGCCCCAGCGGTAGTCGATACCGATGATCGGCGTGATGCCCCATCCGCGCTGCGTGCAGTCGAGGTTGCGGTCGGCCACCTGACTCCGCACGCCACCAATGGCCTGCGCGCCACCCTGTGCCAGTTGCGCACCCTTCGTGAGTTGCTCGGCAGCGGCGGCATACTGCTGTGCGGCCTGCTCGTTGCCAGCGAGCGTTGCTTCCTGGGCCAAGCGAGTATAGTTGTTGGCCTGCTCCTGATAGGAGAGCGCCTGGTTGGCCAGGGCGTCCGCCTTGGTGCCGAGGTAGCTATAGAGGTTCTCGTTTTGGCCGTTGATGTTCACGGTGATGTTGGAGATGCTTCCCTCATACTTGTTGTAGATGTAGTTGAAGCGGAAGCCGCCATAGACGGCCAGATTCTCATTGACCTTGTAGGTGGAACCAAACTGGAATCCGAAGACGTACTGCTGACCGTGAATGTAGCTCTCTACGGAGTAGCCCGGCGTGTTGCTTCCCAGTCCGAGGTCGATGCCATACTGCTGCTGGTAGGTGGTGTTGGCCAACTGCAGGATGGAGGGCAGCAGGGCCACCTGGCGCTCGAAGGATCCGAGACCGCGGTTGAAGGTACACTTACCGCCACCGCCCACGAGGCCGAAGGCAAACTGAAATCCCCACTTGTCGTAGTTCAGGGCCGCCTGTACCGAAGGTATGAACGGAGCCGAGGCCTCGCCCTTGAAATGCTTGATGCCATTGGCATCGCCTCCGTTGAGGCTCAGCGGATGGGCGTAGGGCGACTGCATCCATTGTTCGTCGGTCATGGGGAGGCCAGCAGGTTTGAGGAGCGTCATGCCGCTACGGATGGTACGCGTCTGAGACGCGCTCTGACCACCGAGAGAGAGGTGGAGGCCCTTACCCAGGAAGGCCACGCCGGCAGGATTGGAATAGACTCCATCGATAGCAATCACACCATCACGGGCGAAGTTGCGACCGAAGATGAAGCTCTGGTTGGTGTTGGTCAGAAGACCACCCGCGAAGACGGCGGTCTGTGAAAGCATTGCCATCGCAATGCATGCAAGTTTCTTTCTTTGCATTCGTTATTTTACGTTCGTTGGTGAAAAACGGGTGCAAAGGTATGTAGATTGTTCTGTACTTCCAAATTTTTGGTTATTTTTTCTGTTTTCTTCTGCGCTTTTCGGTTCTCTCTGCCCATTTTCAGCCCAATAACGGATGAAAAGCAGGGTTGTTTAGAAAAAGACAGTAGGGTGGGGGCAGCTTTACGGTCCTGTTGTGTTGTTATTTGTCGTTTCCTTTTCAGCTGGTTTTTGTGTTCCGTTATATCGTACTTGTAGTTTTCCCTTATTAGCAAATTGTTTTCCCTTTTGTGTCCAATAAGAGTGGGGGAGGGTAAAATAAAAAATCCAAGTTGAAAAAATCAACTTGGACTTCGAAGCAGTTGGGATACCCGGACTCGAACCAGGAATGACAGGACCAGAATCTGTAGTGTTACCATTACACCATATCCCATTGTTTTTAGCAACCGTCATTGCTTGATTGCGAGTGCAAAGGTACGCACTTTTTTCTTTCCACCAAAACTTTTTCCCACTTTTTTTTCTCTTTTTTCAAAAAAAACTCCGAGACCGCCCAAAAGACCGTCTCGGAGGCTCAAAATAGGGATTTCAGCACCCTTCAAAGCTACTTTTTCCCGTGGCGTTCCAAAAACTGCTGATACTGGTTCTCGTAGCCATTATAGACGTTGATATCCACATCTCCGCGGATTCCCCTCACCCTTCCGTCCGGCGACAGTTGCCAGTAGGTGAGTTTGAAGTGAGGCATATACTCGCCATAGCGCGCTATCCAGACAAAGTAGTTGTCGCCTAGGTCGGGAGCCAGCGGCATGTGCTTCAGCGCAAACGACTGACTAATGTAGAGGATGGGATAGACCTTCCATTCCCGTTGCACCTCCTGCAGCCAGGCCCGCACCTGCTTGAACATCACCTCCGCTCCGCCCGCCTGGCTGATCTGCCAGTCGGTGGGCTCCACGTCGAGCACGGGCGGCAAGTCACCCTTGCGGTAGTGGCTCTTCTCCAGGAAATGGCGGGCCTGCGCTTTGCCCCCCGACGTGAGCGAGAAGAAATGATAGGTGCCCGTCCTGATTCCCGCCTTGCGCGCGTCGCGGTAGTCGTCTTCGTAGTAGGCGTTGAAGACCGTGCAGCCCTCCGTCGATTTCACGTAGGCGAAGGAGACCGGATAATCGACCTTTCCCCTCACCCGCTTGTCGCTCAGCGTGCCGAGGTGGGTGATGCGCAGGCGGTCCCAGTCGATGGGGTAGCACTTCCCGTCCCGCTCGTGTTGGTGGCGCGACACGTCGATACCGTAGATGCGCTCCTTGTTGTAGGTCAGTTTTTCTCCCTTGAACACGCCCTTGCGCCATTCTCCCGCCTGCAAGTACTGGCGCGGAGCAATATAGAATCCGAACCCGTCGGGCAGTCCTGCCTCGAAATGGCCCTCGTAGTA